>Ga0209738_10000025_pt1 | contig 37420 bp, 35 predicted proteins | sample TergutNc150P5_FD_187289 | JGI IMG/M metagenome (GOLD analysis project Ga0209738, IMG submission 187289) | Nasutitermes corniger P5 segment gut microbial community from laboratory colony in Florida, USA - Nc150 P5 (SPAdes) (version 2) | ecosystem: Host-associated > Arthropoda: Insects >...
CGCGCAGCCCAATTTCCAGAATCCCACGGGCCGCCGCCTGCCGCTGGCGCGCCGCCAGGCGCTGGCAGCGCTGGCGCAGCAGGCATCGTTCCCGATCATCGAGGATGATCCTTACGGCGCGCTGGACTACGCAGGCACGCCCTTGCCCACGCTCCTGTCGATGGCGCCGGATCGCATTGTGCATCTGGGCTCGTTCTCGAAAGTGCTTGCCCCCGGGTTGCGCGTGGGCTACATGATCGTGCCCGAAGCGTTGCACTTCAAGCTGGTGCAGGCCAAGCAGGCCACGGATCTTCACACGCCCACCCTCACGCAGCGCATCGTGCACGAGGTGGTGAAAGACGGTTTTCTGGATACGCACATCCCCACCATCCGCGCGCTGTACCGCAGCCAGTGCGAAGCGATGCTTGCTGCGTTGAAGCGCCATATGCCCGACGGCGTGCGCTGGAGCCAGCCCGAAGGCGGCATGTTTATATGGGTGGCATTGCCAGGCGCGCTGGATACCATGAATCTGCTCGATGAAGCGGTGAAACAGAACGTGGCCTTTGTGCCCGGCGAGCCGTTTTTCGCGGGCAATGCGCAACGCAACATGATGCGCCTGTCGTTCGTTACCGTGCCGCCCGCGAAGATCGAGGAAGGCATTGCCACGCTGGCCAGGCTGATTCAGCAAAAGCTTTGAAAAACCCGGGAAAGGAGATTGACCATGAATGAAACCAATGTGTATGACCGGCTGAAAACCCTCGGCATCGAATTGCCCGATGCCGGCGCGCCCGCAGCGGCCTATGTGATGAGCGCGCAAAGCGGCAACACGGTTTATCTGTCCGGCCATATCGCAAAAAAAGCGGGCAAGGTCTGGGCAGGCAAACTCGGCGACACGCTCAGCACGCCCGAAGGCCAGGCCGCCGCGCGCGCCATTGCCATCGACCTGATCGCCACATTGCACGCGCACACTGGCGATCTGAATCGCGTGACGCGCATCGTGAAGCTGGTCAGCCTCGTGAATTCCACGCCCCAGTTCACCGATCAGCACATCGTGACCAACGGTGCATCGGAGCTTCTCGTCGAAGTGTTCGGTGAGCGCGGCAAACACGCGCGCTCCGCATTCGGCGTCGCACAGATTCCGCTGGGCGCGTGCGTGGAGATTGAATTGATCGCGGAGGTGTCGTAAGTACGTACGCGTGGCAGCGCACGCGCATCTTTATGCCGGCCTCATCCGCTCAACCTTCAGCTTCGCCGCCACGGCCCGCCCCTTGCGGGCGCGTTTGCCGAGGTGCGGCGCCAGGGTTTCGCCGCGCAGTGTCACCTCGGTGTGACGGCCAGCGCGCCCTGCGCCCATCAATGTCACGCCTGCGGAATTGATCGCCAGCGCCTGCACCAGCGTCTCGCCTTCATCGAGCGCCATCAGTATCACGCCGCGCCCGCCGCCGCTGAGCGTTTTCATTTCACGCAGATCGAACACCAGCAAACGTCCGTTTGACGACAGGCACGCCACCTGCGTGGCGTCGGGCATCACCGGCATGGGCGCGAGCGGCGTTGCGCCTGCGTCGATCGTCATGAACGATTTGCCCGCCTTCACGCGGCTGGCCATGTCGCCCATGCCTGCGATAAAGCCCACGCCGTTATCCGACGCGAGCAGCAGCGCCTGGTTCGCCGCTGCCGCAAAGTAATGCAGTAACGTCGTGCCCGCCTCCAGCTCGATCAATGACGTGACCGGCACGCCATCGCCGCGCCCGCCGGGCAATTGCGCGACCGCCACCGAATACACGCGCCCGTGGCTGCCCCACGCCACCAGCATATCCGTTGTGCGGCACTCGAACGCAGCGTAAAGGCTGTCGCCCACCTTGAACGTGAACCCTGCCGGGTCCAGCCCCTGGCCTTTCAGTGCGCGCGCCCAGCCGTTCTGCGATACGACCACCGTCACCGGTTCGTCCACCACGCGCGCCTCGAACGTCGCGCGCCGGTCGGCCTGAATCAGTGTGCGGCGCGCATCGCCATACTGTTTTGCGTCGGCCTCGATTTCCTTCACAATCAGTCGCTTCATCGACGCTTCATGCGCCAGCAGTTCTTCGAGCCGAGCCTTTTCGTCGCGCAACGCGGCCAGTTCCTTTTCGATCCTGAGGCTTTCGAGCCGCGCGAGTTGCCGCAGGCGGATTTCGAGAATATCGTCGGCCTGGCGCTCCGACAGATCGAACGTCATCATCAGCGCGGCCTTCGGCTCGTCCGATTCACGAATGATGCGGATCACCTCGTCCAGATTCAGGAACACGATCATCCGCCCATCGAGAATATGGATGCGATCATCCACCTTCATCAACTGGCGCTGGCTGCGCCGCGTGACCGTTGCAAAACGAAAGCCCACCCATTCGCGCAGAATCGCGCCCAGGCTCTTCTGCTGCGGGCGGCCATCCGCGCCGATCATCACGAGATTCAATGGCGCGTTCGATTCGAGGCTCGTGTTCGCCAGTAATGCCGTGACGAATTCCTCCTGGTCGATCGTGCGCGACTTTGGCTCGAACACCAGGCGCACCGGCGCGTCCTTGCCGGATTCATCGCGCACCGCATCGAGCAGCGCCAGCATCGACTGCTTCGTCTGCGTCTGCCCGGGCGTCAGCGTTTTGCGGCCCGCCTTCAGTTTCGGATTCGTGAGTTCCTCGATTTCCTCCAGCACCTTCTGGCACGATGTATCCGGCGGCAATTCCGTGACCACGAGCTGCCACTGGCCGCGCGCCAGCTCCTCGATCTTCCAGCGCGCGCGCACTTTCAGGCTGCCGCGCCCGGTTTCATACGCTGCGCTGATCTCTGCTGCGCTGGAGATGATCTGCCCGCCGCCCGGAAAATCCGGCCCCGGCAAGTGCGCCATCAATTCCTCATGTGACAGTTTCGGATTGCGAATCAATGCCACCGCCGCCGCCGCCACTTCACGCAGATTGTGCGATGGAATTTCGGTGGCCAGCCCCACCGCGATGCCCGACGCGCCATTGAGCAACAGCATCGGCAAACGCGCGGGCAGCGTTTTCGGCTCGTCGAACGCGCCATCGTAATTCGGCATGAAATCGACCGTGCCCAGGTCAATCTCGTCTAGCAATAGCCGGGCGATCGGCGTGAGGCGCGTTTCGGTGTAACGCATCGCAGCGGCGCTATCGCCATCGCGCGAGCCAAAATTGCCCTGCCCGTCGAGCAGCGGATAGCGCATCGAAAAATCCTGCGCGAGCCGCACCAGCGCATCATACGCAGACTGGTCGCCATGCGGATGATATTTGCCGAGCACATCGCCAACCACGCGCGCGGACTTCACGGGTTTGGCGTTATCCGCCAGGCCCATTTCATTCATCGCATAAAGAATGCGGCGCTGCACAGGCTTCTGCCCGTCGCAGACATCCGGCAGCGCGCGGCCTTTCACGACGCTAACCGCATAATCGAGATACGCGCGCTCTGCATACAGCCCAAGCGTCAGAAAATCATCGTCCTGCGGCGTAGCGGGCGTGACAAAAAGATCGTCCTGCGAAGGAGAGTTGGTTTGCCTGCTCATCGTTCAAATATCCGCTTGCACATCATTACCCTTTTCTTCCAGCCAGCTGCGCCGTGACGCAGCTTCGCCCTTGCCCATCAGCATCGTCATCCGCGCGACGGTCGCGTCGAACCCGAGGTCGCCCAGCGCCACGGGCGACAGGCGACGCGTGTCGGGATTCATCGTGGTCTCCCATAACTGTTCGGCGCTCATTTCGCCCAGGCCCTTGAAGCGGCTGATCGTCCATTGCGATTCGCGCACGCCCTCTTTCCTCAGTTTGTCGAGCATCCGGTTCAGTTCGCTTTCATCTAATGCATACAGTTTCTGCGCGGGCTTCTTGCCGCGCGCAGGCGCATCCACGCGAAACAGCGGCGGGCGCGCGATGCACACATGGCCGCGCTCGATGAATTGCGGAAAGTGCCGGAAAAAAAGCGTCAGCAATAACACCTGGATATGCGAGCCATCCACATCCGCGTCCGACAGGATGCAGATTTTTCCGTAACGCAGACCGGAGAAATCGACCACACTATCGGGATCATGCGGATCGATGCCGATGGCCACCGAAATATCGTGCACCTCGTTGTTCGCAAACAGGCGGTCGCGCTCGGTTTCCCAGGTGTTCAGCACCTTGCCGCGCAACGGAAGGATTGCCTGATATTCCTTGTCGCGGCCCATCTTCGCGGAGCCTCCCGCCGAGTCGCCCTCAACCAGGAAAAGTTCGTTGCGCGCGATATCCGTCGATTCACAATCGGTCAACTTGCCCGGCAACACCGCCACGCCCGAGCTTTTTTTCTTCTCGACTTTCTGGCCTGCGCGCGTGCGCGCCTGCGCCTGTTTGATCACCATCTCAGCGAGCGCGCGGCCATGCTCAACGTGCTGGTTCAGCCACAGTTCCAGCGCGGGCCGCACGAACGATGACACGAGCTTCACGGCGTCGCGGCTGTTCAGGCGTTCCTTGATCTGCCCTTGAAACTGTGGATCGAGCACCCTGGCAGACAACACGAACGACACGCGCGCGAACACATCCTCAGCCAGCAGTTTCACGCCCTTCGGTTGCAGGTTGTGCAGTTCAACGAAACTTTTCACCGCCTGATACAGTCCATCGCGCAGCCCCGCTTCATGCGTGCCGCCCGCGGGCGTCGGAATCAGGTTCACATAGGACTCGCGCAGCAGCGCCCCGGCCTCGTTCCACGCCACTACCCATGCAACGCCTTCGCCGTCGGCGAACGTATCGTCGCCATTGCCATTGCCGTTTCCGTTGCCGTTGCCGCTGCGATCATGCTCCGCATAACGCTCGCCCTCGAACAAGGGAATCAGCAACTCGCTGCCTTCCATGCCTTCGAGCAGATAGCCGCGCAGGCCGTCATCGTATTTCCAGCTTTGCCGCTCACCGGTTTTTTCGTTGATGAATTCGACCAGTACGCCCGGCAGCAATACGGCCTTCGAGCGCAGCAGATGTTGCAGCGCGGCGATCGGCAGCGTGGGCGAATCGAAATAGCGCGGGTCGGCCCATGCCCGAACACAGGTGCCGCTTTTCTTCTCGCCGCGCGTGGCTGCGCGCGTGGTCAGCGGCCTGGCGACTTCGCCATTGGCAAAGCCGATTTCCGCCACCTTGCCATCGCGCCACACGGTCACATCGAGCCTCGATGACAGCGCATTCGTCACCGATACGCCCACGCCATGCAGGCCGCCCGAGAAGGTGTAAGCGCCGCCGTCGGCCTTGTCGAACTTGCCGCCCGCGTGCAGGCGCGTGAACACGAGCTCGACCACCGGCGCATGCTCTTCGGGATGCAACCCGAACGGAATGCCGCGCCCATCGTCCTCAACAGACACGGACTGATCGGCATGCAACGTGACGACGATATGCGCGCCGAAACCGCCCAGCGCTTCGTCCGATGCGTTATCGACGATCTCCTGGATCACATGCAGCGGATGCTCGGTGCGCGTGTACATGCCAGGCCGCTGCCGAACCGGCTCCAGCCCTTTGAGTACCTTGATGGATGCTTCGCTGTATGCGGCAGCATGGGACTTTCTTGTTGCCATGGAAAACCAGAAATAAAAAAATCAAAAACAAAAAAACAAAAAACAAGAAAACAAGAAAACGAAACCAGGGATCACCCCTGCCCGCGCTTGCTCTCCAGCGCTTCCCAGCGCTCCAGCGCCATCATCAGCTCCTCGTCGATCGCTGCATAGCGTTCGGTCAGCCGCGCGCCTTCGCGCGCATCCTTCACGAAGATGGAGCCATCCTCGATCTGCGCGCCAATGGCCTTCTGCTCGGCTTCGAGCGCGTCGATGCGCGCGGGCAGCGCTTCCAGTTCGCGCCGCTCGTTGAACGACAGTTTGACCGCACGTTGTGCGTTGCGGCCCGCCGTGTTTTCCCTGGGCACAGCGGCAGGCGGCGCAGCAGCGGCCTTCGGCGCGCGCGCGTCGGCCAGTTGCTGCGCACGCTCGCTTTGCGTCTGCCAGTCGGTGAAACCGCCGACATATTCGCGCCAATGCCCATTGCCTTCGAACGCGATCACCGAAGTCACCACATTATCCAGAAACGCGCGGTCATGGCTCACCAGCAGCACCGTGCCGGGGTAATCGGTCAGCAGTTCTTCGAGCAACTCGAGCGTCGGAATATCCAGATCGTTGGTCGGCTCATCGAGCACCAGCACATTCGCAGGCCGCGCAAACAGCCGCGCGAGCAGCAGCCGGTTGCGCTCGCCGCCGGACAGCGAGCGCACTGGAGAGCGCGCACGCTCCGGCGCGAACAGGAAGTCGCCCAGATAGCTCATCACATGTTTTTTCGCGCCGTTGATCTCCACCCAGTCACTGCCCGGGCTGATCGTGTCGGCCAGGGTTTTGTCCAGATCGAGCTGCGCGCGCATCTGGTCGAAATAGGCCACCTGCAAATTCATGCCTACGCGCACCGTGCCTGCATCCGGCGCAATTTCGCCCAGCATCAGTTTGAGCAGCGTCGTCTTGCCCGCGCCGTTGGGGCCGATAAAGCCAATCTTGTCGCCGCGCATCACCGTCGCCGAAAAATCGTCGATGACGGTGCGCGCATCGTAGCGCTTCGTCACGTCGATCAACTCCGCAACGATCTTGCCGGACTTCTCGCCTGCGGCCACATCGAGCTTCACATTGCCCTCGGTCGCGCGGCGCGCGGCGCGTTCTGCGCGCATCTGCTTTAATCGCGCGATGCGGCCCACGCTGCGCGTGCGGCGCGCTTCCACGCCCTTGCGTATCCACACTTCTTCCTGCGCAAGCAGTTTGTCGAACTTGTCGTTTTCGGTGCGCTCTGTTTCGAGCTGCTGCGCCTTACGTATCTGATACGCAGAGAAATTGCCCGGATACGACAGCAGCCGCCCGCGATCGAGCTCGACAATGCGCGTGGCCACGCGATCGAGAAACGCGCGGTCGTGCGTGATAAAGAAGAGGCTGGCGCGTTGCGCGATCAGCAGCGCCTCGAGCCAGCGGATGCTTTCAAAATCCAGATGGTTGGTCGGCTCATCGAGCAGCAGGACATCGGGCTGCGTGACCAGCGCGCGCGCCAGTGCCGTGCGTTTCTGCATGCCGCCGGACAGGGTATCGACCGGCGCATCGCCATCCAGGCCGATCTGCGCGAGCGTTGTGGCCACGCGCGTGCGCCAGTTCCACGCATCACGCGCATCCAGCGATGACTGCAACGTGTTCATCCGCGCGAGCAGCGTGTCATGCTGCGCGCCGTCGGGCGCGTCGGCCAGTTCATGCGCGATCGCGTCGTATTCGTCGAGCAGCGCGCGCACGTCCGCCAGGCCGCACGCCACCGCATCAAACACCGTTTGGCCCGCAGCAAACTCCGGCTCCTGCGGCACATAGGCCGTGCCCAGGTTCTGCTGGCGCGTCACCGCGCCATCATCGGGCGACATCATGCCCGCCACGATTTTCAGCAACGACGACTTGCCCGCGCCATTGCGCCCGATCAGCCCAACGCGCTCGCCAGCCTGCAACGAAAAATCCGCATGATCGAGCAGCGCAACATGACCAAAGGCCAGTTGCGCATCAGCGATGGTGTAAAGCGACATGGAACGTGAACCTGCGTGAAGATAAACTTTGAAAGGAAGGTTGCCATTGTACCGGCATGGATGGATTCGAGGCGATGCGCCTTGAGAGCAACGGATGCGCCACACAGAACCCGCTGCTGGCATAATCTGTATCTGATTCGCGGGCAATGCCAGCACAACGGGAAGCAAACACTATGAATCATCCATTCGACGAAAAGGTAAGGCTGTATCAGGAGCGTGTCGCAGCCTTCATGGATCATGCACAAGCATGGTGTACCGCACATGGGCTGACTGTTGAGAAATTCCCGACAGAACTGTCTGAAGAAGCGCTCCCGAAATACCAGGCAAATAGCTTGCGTATCCTGAGACCAAACGGCCAACACCTTGCAGAACTGCTTCCAACGGGAGCGGCGATTATCGGTGCGCTTGGGCGAATCGACTTGCAGGGTGCAATAGCAAGGCATGCATTTCTGTTTCAAACTGGCAAGGGTCCGACGATAGGCTCTCACATCGTGACATCCGAAGGAAAGACGACGCACAAGACAACCATTCCAATAGTCAAGGGAATCGACGGCGACGGATGGTATTGGTACGAAGCCTTCATCAGGCAGGCAAAACGGGTTGACGAAAGCCTTTTTCTTGACTTACTCACGGACGTGTCGGACTATGAGTTCCAGCAATCCGCTTGAACCAGTTTACAAGGCCTACGTAGTGTCGAGTGACTGCTTCAAGGTAACGCAACGTGCGGTTGGTCAGCAGCGGGCGGAATTTGTCCAGCGCACCCAGTTCCACGGCACATCCAGGGAAGATGCGGAAGCAGCAATCACAAACGCCACAAAACAGGCTTCCGATCTCGTCATCCTGGCGTTATTCGCCACATTCGAGCGGTTTGTCATTGAGCATCTACAGGAGACTGCACATCAGCTGCTTGGCAATGGGCATCCGCCAGAATATGCAAAACGGCTCGCAGAAAAATTTGAAACCGCCGTTGAGTACTGGAAGTTTGAGGAAGTTCTCGACTTGTTTAAAGACGAGATTGATCCTGTCCTCATCGGAGACGCAAAACACATCAAAAATTATCGGGACTGGATCGCGCATAGAAATACGCGACGCCTTATTCCGTCAGCGCCTGAGCCTCGGGCAGCGTTTGATATTTTGACGGCAATAATCAAGCAAATTCAGATTAAACACACGTATCCCCCCATGGAATAAAAACATAAAAATGGACACAACTGACCATCCCGTTGCCGGCGCAGATCTGGCGACGTTCGCCTATCAGAAAACGCCAGCCGTTCTTGCCTGTGCCCTGCGCGCACATTACCGCTGGCGCCTGCTGCACTCCTGGTCCCTGCCGGTGATGGCGCTGGTATATGGCGTGCTGGGGTTCGTTATAGGGTGGAGCTACAATCAGGGATGGTTGCCCGCCGTGATTGGCGGGCTGCTGGGAATGATCGCCGGAGCAGTACTGCATCTGGCGACCTGGGCGCTCCTTTATGTTCGCGCGCCAGCGGTAGCGCGGCGCAACTTTCGGCAACGCAGGGACATGCCTGGCGAAATCCAGGTCACATTGACCGAAAACGGAATGCGTGCCGTGACAAAACTGGCAGACAGTTACACCGCCTGGGAAAATTACATTGCCTGGGGCCAGGATCCGTGCGTTCTGAGGCTATACGTAAGCCGTGTACTTTTCCTGTTCATCCCGACAGATGCAATCCCGCCCGAAGCGCAGGCAGTATTTGACAGCAAACTTGCCAGCCTGCCTCGCCGCTAGAATGGATGGCTCGTCGAGCGCTGGTTGCCCTTACGCCGCCTTCTTCCCTTCATCCAGCGCCGCACGAATTTCCGCGATGAAACGCGTCAGTTCCCGCGCCGCATCTGCGGGTGCGGCCTGCTCCAGCAGCTGCACGATGCGGCTGCCGATGACCACTGCGTCGGCCACCTGCGCCACGGCGCGCGCGGTTTGCGCGTCACGAATGCCAAAACCCACGCCGATCGGCACGGAAATCTGCGCGCGCAGCTGCGGCAATTTCTGCGCAATGCCCGACACATCCAGATTCGCCGCCCCCGTCACGCCCTTCAGCGATACGTAATACACATAACCGCTGGCCACCTTGCCCACCTGTGCGATGCGCGCATCCGTGGACGTGGGCGCCAGCAGGAAAATCGGATCAATCGCCACGCCCTGCATCTTCTCGATGAATGCTGCGGCTTCCTGCGGCGGATAATCCACCACCAGCACGCCATCCACCCCCGCCACCTTCGCCGCATGTGCAAACGCATCCAGCCCCATGCGCTCGATCGGGTTTGCGTAACCCATCAGCACCACGGGCGTGCGCGCATCCTGCGCGCGAAACCGCTGCACATCATCGAGCACCCGGCGCAAGCTCATGCCCCGCGCCAGCGCGCGCTCGGAGGACTGCTGGATCACCGGGCCATCGGCCATCGGGTCGGAAAACGGCACACCCAGCTCGATGATATCCGCCCCTCCAGCCACCATCGCCTGCATGAACGCCACTGTGCGCCGCGGATCCGGGTCGCCCGCCGTGATGAACGGGATCAGCCCCGTTTTGTGCTGCGCTGCCAGCGCCTCGAACGTGCTCTTGATACGCGACATGAAAAACCTCGTCTATGAAATAACCGCGCATGCAGCGCTCGCCCCGGCCTGCTGATTCACAGCCTGCACACGCGCGCGCGCAATCGCAAAATAATGCTCGTTGATCTCGTAGCCCACAAACGCGCGCCGATGCCGCGCGCAGGCCACCGCCGTGGTGCCACTGCCCATGAACGGATCCAGCACACGGCCCGCGGGCGGGCAACTGGCCAGCACCATGCGCTCGATGATTTCCAGCGGCTTCTGCGTGGGATGATCGACGCGCTCGGCGTGCTGCCGGTGCAGCCGCGACACGGACCACACATCCTTCGGGTTATATCCCTGCTCCAGCCACTTGCTGCCTTCAAACAGCTTGCGCGAGCGCGCCTTCTTCGTCACATCGTCGTACGGAATGCGTACCGCATCCAGATCAAAGTAATAATCCTTTTTCGACACGGCAAAATAGCCGATATTGTCATGCACGGACGTGAAGCGCCGCGTGGTGCCGCCCATGCTTGGCACGCGCCGGTCCCAGACGATCTCGTTGATCATCTCCAGGCGCGTTTTCAGGAACGAGAAAATCTCCGGGGCGTACTGCCAGGTGCAGAACACATACATCGCCCCCGTGGGCTTGAGCTTGGGAATCGCGCGATCCAGCCACAGGCGGGTCCATGCCAGGAAGTCCTCGCCGTGGCGCTTGTCGGAATCATTGCCGTAATCCTTGCCCAGGCCGTAAGGCGGATCGGCCACGATCAGGTCGATGGACGCGTCCGGGATACTGGCTGCCTCTTCCAGAAAATCCCGGCGGCATAATTCACAGGCCACGCGCGTCATTCCATCATCCACCACGCCCACCGCATCCACTGCATTCACCGCGTCAGTCAAGTTCCATGCCCATGCGTTCGGCGACGGTGTGCATGTCCTTGTCGCCCCGCCCCGACAGGTTCACCAGCAGGATATGGTGATGCGGCAGATCCGGCGCGAGCTTCGCGGCATACGCCAGCGCATGGCTGGATTCCAGCGCCGGAATGATGCCCTCGATGCGGCAGCAGTCATGAAATGCCTGCAAGGCTTCGTCGTCGGTAATCGTCACATACTGCGCGCGGCCACTGTCCTTCAACCAGGCGTGTTCCGGGCCAACGCCGGGATAATCCAGCCCGGCTGACACGGAGTGCGTGTCGATGATCTGGCCGTTCTCGTCCTGCAACAGATAGGTGCGATTGCCATGCAGCACGCCTGGCGTGCCGCCCGTCAATGACGCGGCATGACGCCCGGTGTTCATGCCCTCACCCGCGGCTTCCACGCCAATCAGGCGCACGGCGTGATCGTCGATATACGGATAGAAAATCCCCATCGCATTGGAACCGCCGCCCACGCACGCGATGATCGCATCGGGCTGGCGGCCTGTGAGTTCGGGCATCTGCGTGCGGCACTCGTCGCCAATCACGCGCTGGAAGTCACGCACCATCATCGGATACGGATGCGGGCCCGCCACGGTGCCAATGATATAAAACGTGTTTTCGATATTCGTGACCCAGTCGCGCATGGCTTCGTTCAACGCATCCTTCAATGTGCGCGAACCGGATTGCACTGGCACCACCGAAGCGCCCAGCAGTTTCATGCGATACACATTCGACGCCTGGCGGCGCACGTCTTCCTCGCCCATATAGACCACGCATTCCATGCCAAAGCGCGCGGCGATGGTTGCGGTCGCCACGCCATGCTGGCCCGCGCCGGTTTCGGCAATCACGCGCGGCTTGCCCATGCGTTTTGCCAGCAGCGCCTGGCCGATCACATTGTTGATCTTGTGCGCGCCGGTGTGGTTCAGGTCTTCGCGCTTCAGATACAGCTGCGCGCCGCCGAGCTGCTCACTCCAGCGCTTTGCGTGATACACCGGGGATGGCCGCCCCACGAAGTATTTCAGTTCGCGCTGGTATTCGGTGATGAACTCAGCATCGTGCTGATATTTCTGGTAGGCCTCGCGCAATTCATCGAGCGCATGCACCAGCGTCTCGGCGACGAACACGCCGCCATACGAGCCAAAATGGCCCTGGTCATCAGGCAGGTTATACATGGTTGGATCTCTTTAGTCTTGTTACCGTTAGCGTCCACATGAACCATCCGCATCGCGCACCGCGCGCACGAAGGCCGCCATGCGTGCGAAATCCTTTACGCCCTTCGCGCCGGGTGTCTCGATTCCACTCGATACATCCACGGCATACGGGCGCACCTGTGCAATCGCATCACCGACGTTTTGCGCGTTCAAGCCACCACTCAAAACGGCCCGATGAGCGAGACCTGCGGGAATGACTGACCAATTGAATACCTTCCCGCCACCGCCGTAACCGTCCACATGGGTATCGAACAATAACGCGCTGGCTGATGAATAATGATGTGCGGATTCTATCAAATCCGCCGGGCGCGTCCCGTCGTCCACGCGCAGCGCGCGCAGCCACGGCAGCCGCGCGCGCGCGGCCAGCGCGGCGCATTGCTGCGGCGTTTCATCGCCATGGAACTGCATCAGCGTCAATGGCACCGCGCGCGTGACCTCATCGACCCACTGCGGCTCAGCATTCACGAACAATCCGACGACTGAAACGAACGGCAAAACGCCGCGCGTCAATTCCACCGCCTGCGCCACGCTGACCGAGCGCACGCTGGGAGGATAAAACACCAGCCCGATCGCATCCACGCCCAGCGCGATTGCCTGCGCGATGGCCTCAGGCGTGCGAAGGCCGCAGAGCTTGATGCGGGTGCGATGAGCAGGAGAAATGTCGTTGTTCATTCGGAATAAGGCCCGAGAAATCGCTTGCCATTAAAGTGGATCAGGTGCGACGGCGCATCAGCCACCCACACTTCTGTTTCCCATGCGATGTCTGCCAGATAGTGCCCCATAAGCGCGCGATTCGGAAAGGCGGTCACATAAACAAGCCCGGCCGTCGATCTGGCAAACAACCTGGAAAGTTCGGCGTGCCGCTTTCCATCGACAGGCCCGTGACTGGTGACAGACTCCACCAGCAGCAACCAGTTTTTTTCGGTGTAGTGCAACACCACATCAGGCATCTTGCCGTGTGGATCGACATCGACACCCAGCCCACTCAGTAAGGTTGCATCAAAGTATCCCCATTTATCCCCTGTATCGCCAGCATAGACGAGCGCACTACCCGGCGCAAAGCGTGGCGCGAAATTTTCGATGATGGAACGAATCAGCTCACTGTGCTCACCTGGGCTAAGGGTAATTTTCTGGCCTGGCGCAATCTCAACCGGAATGTGGTTTTGCTCGCGCTCCATGGCGTACTGGGCAACCAGCGTCTGGCGCCTGGCCAGGTATGACGCAAGACTACGACGCCATTTTTTCATGCCGAAAGTGCGTAACAAGGCAAGCGTTGCTGGCTCGATCTGATAGACGGCCTTTGGACTGTTGACTGACCTGCCGGGCTGGTCGGGGTTATAAAGTGCGATGCCAGCATCGCAGAACTGATGCATGGTCTGCCGTCGAAACGTTTCCCGGGTATTCGGCGCGTACTTCTTGCCATAGTGCCTGTACACCCAGTCCATGATTGGCGTAATTCCCATCAACGGGGCTTCCGCGTCAGCCCATGTTTTGCCTGGCGCAAGATTCAGCAAGGCCAGCAATGACAACGCAGAACGCTCGTTATGCTGCGCACGTGGCAAGCCCAGCGCCGTAATGATCTGCTGCGCAGATTCGATAAGGTCGTTGCTGTTGTTCATGGAGTCAGGGTTTCCAGTCTGGCGTCGATCTGTTCCTGCGTCAGTGCTCCTTGTTGCATCGCCCATTCACCAAGCGCGATCAGGTTTGCACGGCTCGGATATCTCATCAGCCGAAGGTCAGTCGCATTGACCTGTGTATGGCCGTTGAATCGTCGGAAATGTTCATCGACTGCAGTTGTATTCAGAAACACAGCCAACCCGCGGGCCAGCGCTTCGGGTAATCCGTGCCGGTTCTCATGGAACAGGTTCAGGTGATTCTCAAAGCCCAGTACGGGATGCTCGCCAAAGGCAGCAGGATGAACAACACTGGCCACCACGCGGCGCTTTTCTTCCTTCGATGAAAAACGGCGTACCACGCAATAAAAACCATTGGGATAAAGCCATTTTTCTGTTTCGCTGTTACGCATGATTGCGTTGGGCTTCTTCATGCCTGGCACAGGCCAGACAGCGCCAGTCATGCTCAGGTGTCCTGAATAGATCAAGGGTACAGCGCCTGGCTCAGGCATATCGCGCAGATGATCCCTCAGGCGAAAATCAATCACTGGCCCGGTCGATACTTTTACACCAGTATCAGCCAGCGAACAGCACACCGCTGGCGATAACTCGATGATGCTTTTCCCTGTCGTGGTCGGCACATGAATGAAACGCTCAGAGTCATCCGGGAACACAATCCGGTTAAATGGATGTTCGTGGGTAACCAGGTCTGAAAAGCTGTCATCAGTGGATGTCGAAACAGTGACCGCCCCCTGCGGGCCGCCACGCTCCAGGCGGATGATGATGTTTTCCTGTAGAACCTTGTCATCCTTGAAAGCCTTGTTGCGCGCCCCGAACAGATGTATATGGCAAATCGCAGCGCGCTCAAGGATAAAGTCACGGAATGCCCGGTAATATGGCCCGTTGCAGAAACTGCGAGGAATAATGGCGACGATCTGCCCGCCCGGTGCAGACTGGGCAATGGCCAGCGCCACGAAAGCGCTATACAGGTTCACTGTCTCAATGCCAACACGACGCAAGGCCAACCGGTGTGCAGAGTTGCTCCTGATTTTCCGGTAAGGAGGATTAAGGATAACGTGTGTGTAACCTGAGGGCTGCTTCGCCATGAACAGGTCATCGGTAGTCGCCAGTTCGATGTAATCGCCCATGATGATTTTGGACGTTACGTCAGGGTATGCAGCCAGGTGCTGCGCAAGATAACCACGCAAGTTATCATCAACCTCATAGGCAGTGACCTCAACCGTATCGAAATCCAGGCTGCCCGCCACCCAGCGGTCAAGAAAGGCGCAGGACAATGCCCCAACACCTGCACCAGCATCCAGTAGTCTGCAAGTCTGCTGTGTACTTGCAGGAAACAGGGACGCCATGAAACGGGCCACGCTCAAAGGCGTCAGGAACTGGCCCAAGCTGGCTTTATGCTTCTGTGCAACTCCCCGCGCAACCACGCGATGCACTGTATCCATGTAGTCTGGCTGTTGCAGCATTTATCCTTCCTCCTGCCAGACCGCGCTCCACGGCGCGCTGCGCATGTTGGGGCCAGGCACGGCAAACTTCGCGGGATAGCCCACGCACGCCAGATACAGCCCGTCGGGCGCGAAGGTCGGCGCGGCCTGCGTGCGATCGCGGCTTTTCAGCACATCGGCCAGCCAGTGCGGAGGATAACGCCCGCGCCCCACCGCCACGAGGCAACCCATCAGGTTGCGCACCATATGATGCAGGAACGCATTCGCGCGAAAACGGAAATGAAGGAAATCGCCCTGTGCGCGTATATCAATCTGGTACAGATGCTTGACGGGTGTTTTCGCCTGGCATTCGGAGGAGCGAAACGCCGAGAAATCGTGCTCTCCGGTCAGGCACTGCGCCGCTTCGCGCATCGCGTCGATATCCAGCTGCGTATGAATCCATCCGGCGCGACCCGCCAGCATTGGCGAGCGCACGGCATGCACATAAAGCACGTAGTAATACGTGCGCTCAAAGGCTGAAAAGCGCGCATGAAAATCATCGGGCATCGGCTGCGCCCACTGCACGGCCACTGTTGGCGGCAGGAACGCGTTCACGCCGCGCACCCACGAGAACGGCGCACGATCAAGCGAGGTATCGAAATGCGCGACCTGCCCTAATGCGTGAACGCCAGTGTCGGTGCGGCCCGCCACGGTGGTGGGCAATGGCACGCACGCGAATTCGCGCAGCGCGGCCTCCAGCGCGTCCTGCACCGTTCTGCCGTGTGGCTGCGACTGCCAGCCGCAAAATGCAGCGCCGTCATACTGGAGGCCGAGCGCGATGCGCATGTCAGGCTTCCGGCCACGGCGCAGACGATGAATCGCGCGCCCTTTGCATCATGGCTGCGATGCGATCCTGGAGAGCAATGCGCTGGCTTCCTGCGTGGCGGCCTCGCCCGCGTCCTGCGTATTGATCACTTCGTGCAATAACATCCGCGCGCCATCAATATCGCCCAGCGTGATGTATTCACTGGCCAGGTCCAGCCGGTTGCGGATGATCTGTGCGGCAGTAAACGCGGGTTGCGGCGTAATCTCGCTGGCCATGTCAGGCGCTTCGGGCGCTTCGGGCGCCTCAGACACTTCAGACACTTCAGACACTTCAGACACTTCAGACACTTTGGGCGTTTCAGACATCTCAGGCACAGCTGCAACAGGCACAGTCACAACAGGCACAGGCTCAGCGAGCGCAGCAGGCGCGGAGGCAGGCGCAGACTCGCTGGCGCGGGATGGCAACGCTGTGCCCAGCGCATCGAGCGCCGAGAGTGCGTCGCGCAGGAAATTCATCGGCACATGGCTATCCGCCGTGGACGCTTCGAACGGCGCAGGTTCGGGGGAAGGCGCGCGTTGCGGTTGCGGTTGTGCCTGCGGTTGCGGTTGTGCCTGCGGTTGCGGTTGCGGCTGCGGTTGCGTGGTGGTTGCAACGGTTGCACCGCGCGGCGGCAGGGTCATGTCCAGCGCATTGAGCGCCGAGACGCCCTCGGGCAAAAATGCCCCCGCCGACGGGCTGACCACGGCGGGCGACGTGTCATATTGCTCCAGCAGCGTATCGACATCTGGCGCTTGCGGCGGCGCAGCGTGCGCGCTGGATGCCGTGTCGTTTTCGCGGGGCAGCAATGACATATCGAGCGCATCCAGTTCATCGAGCGCCGACAGGGCATCAGGCGAAAATTCCAGCAGTGCGTGATTGGCGATATGCTGCGCGCCCCGCGGCACAGGTTGCGGTTGTGGTTGTGGTTGCGGCTTTGGCACGGGCGCGGGTGCGGGCTCTGGTTTCGCTTGTGGTTGTACCTGTGGTTGCGGTTTTGGTTTTGACGCCGGCTGCGGTTTCTGCTTTGGCACCGCACGGACCACGCCCAGCGTTCCATTCGCCACTTCGCGCAGCGCTGGCTCACTGCGCTCATCGCCCGTAAAACCGCCGGTGAGCCGCGCAATGCGCAGACTCGCCAGACGCGCCAGCGTCACGCCCACGGCCAGCAATATGCCCACGAACGCCGCCACAGCGCCCACGCTGACCTGCGCCAGGCCACCCAGATCGAACGACCCCAGCATCAACGGGAGCGGCGCGCCGGATGCGCCTGCGTGCGTTTGCGCGCCCACGCCCGCACCTGTGCCCAGCACCCCTTCCCAGAACGACGCGAACTGCTGCGGGCTGGAGAGTTGCAATGACGTCAACATATCGTCCCTGAACGCCAGAAACCGTTGCCAGCCCGAAAGCGATTCACTGGCGCCATGCGCGGCCTGCGCCACCACAACCACGGAAGCGGCGGGCACGGGTTGCGCCACCGCAGATGCAGATGCAGAGGCGGACGCCGACGCAGTTAACCCATCGGGCACCAGCAGCGTTTCGCCAACGATCAGCAGGTTCGGGTTGTGCTGCATGAACGCACGCGGATTGGCTTCAAACAGCATATGCTGCGCGCGCATCAACACGCCCGGGTCTTTCGACTGCGTGATATCTTCGGCCACGTTCGCCAGGGTCTGGCCCGTGCGCACCGTGTAATGCTGCGCGGGCGCAGCCGCAGAGGCCGCCTGCGGCACATCAGCCGGCGCGGCCTCAGCGCGCGCCATGCTCATCACGCCAACAAGCGCCAGCAGCACAGCCAGCAATGTGGCCACCCAGTGGGAAGAACGGTCATGTGTGCTCATTATTTGTTCAACGCTCAAGCAGGATGCGCAACATGCGCCGCAATGGTTCAGCAGCGCCCCATAGCAACTGGTCGCCCACCGTAAACGCCGACAGGTATTCGCCACCCATCGCCAGTTTGCGCAGACGCCCCACCGGCACTGTCAACGTCCCCGTGACTACCGCAGGCGACAACTCACGGATCGACGCTTCACGCTCATTGGGTACGACCTTCACCCAGTCATTGGCCGCCGCGATAATGCCGTGCAACTCGTCGGTCGGCACATCCTTCTTCAGTTTGATCGTCAGCGCCTGCGAATGGCAACGCATTGCGCCGATGCGCACGCACAGGCCATCGACCGGTATCGAACCCGCCTCGCCCATCGCAGGCTTGCCGAGGATCTTGTTGGTCTCCGCGCCGCCCTTCCATTCTTCCTTCGACATGCCGTTGCCCAGATCCTTGTCGATCCACGCAATCAGCGAACCGGCCAGCGGCGCGCCGAAATGCTGCGTGGGCATCGCGCTGCTGTTCATCACGGCGGATACGCGACGGTCGATATCGAGAATCGCGGAAGCCGGATCAGCCAGCTCAGCCTGCACTTCATGATGCAATACGCCCATCTGCGCGAGCAACTCGCGCATGTTCTGCGCGCCTGCGCCGGAGGCGGCCTGATAGGTCATCGCTGTCATCCATTCCACGAGGCCCGCGCGAAACAGGCCCCCTAAGCCCATCAGCATCAGGCTCACCGTGCAGTTGCCGCCGATGAAATTTTTCCGCCCCTGCGTCAGCGCGTTTTTGATCACATCGAGATTCACCGGGTCGAGCACGATCACCGCGTCGTCTTTCATCCGCAACGAAGAAGCCGCATCAATCCAGTAACCATTCCAGCCTGCCGCGCGCAGTTTCGGAAACACGTCGTTCGTATAATCACCGCCCTGGCAGGAGATGATCGTGTCGCACTTTTTGAGGTCGTCAATGCGCGTGGCATCCTTGAGCTTTGTCTCGTTTTTCGCAAACGATGGCGCGTTGCCGCCCGCGTTGCTGGTGCTGAAGAATACCGGTTCGATCAGGTCGAAATCGCGCTCCTGCTGCATTCGCTGCATCAGTACGCTGCCGACCATGCCGCGCCAACCTACGAGACCTACATTCATGACTTATCCCTTGAATAACGATGAATCCTGTAACTCATTCATCTATCGACATTAAATTACGGCGTTACAGCGCAGCGCGCACCGCATCGCCCATCTGCTCCGTGCCCACCTGCGTGCAGCCCGACGTGGCAATGTCGGCGGTGCGATAACCCTGTTCCAGCACTTTTTTGACCGCATTTTCAATACGATCGGCCTGCGCGGCAAGATTCAGCGAATAGCGCAGCATCATCGCAGCGGACAGGATCGTCGCCAGCGGATTGGCAATGCCGCGGCCCGCAATATCCGGCGCGGAGCCGTGCGACGGCTCATAAAGCCCCTTGCTGTTCCTGTCCAGCGACGCGGACGGCAACATGCCGATCGACCCGGTGAGCATCGCAGCCTCGTCAGACAGAATATCGCCAAACATGTTCCCCGTGACGATCACATCGAACGTTTTCGGCGCCTTGACCAGCTGCATCGCGGCATTGTCAACATACATATGCGACAGCTCCACGTCAGGATATTCTTTCGCCACATCGATCATCACATTGCGCCAGAACTGCGAGGTTTCGAGCACATTCGCCTTGTCCACGGACGTGAGTTTCTTCGCGCGCCTGCGCGCGGCCTGGAATGCAACATGCGCAATGCGCCGCACTTCCGGCTCCGCATAGCGCATCGTATCAAAACCTTCCTGCGCACCCGCAAACGGGCCATCCTGTGCCTGGCGCACGCCGCGCGGCTGGCCAAAATAAATATCGCCATTGAGTTCGCGCACGAGCAGGATATCCAGCCCGGAAACGATGTCGGCCTTCAATGATGACGCGCCCGTCAATTGCGGGTAACAGATCGCCGGGCGGAAATTCGCAAACAGTTGCAGATGCCGGCGCAAGCCCAGAATCGCCTGCTCGGGGCGCAATGCGCGCTCCAGGCTATCGTATTTCCAGTCGCCCACCGCGCCAAACAGGATAGCATCCGCATCCTTTGCCAGCTGCAATGTGGCCTGTGGCAGCGGATGACCGCTGGCCTCGTAGCCCGCGCCGCCCACGGGCGCTTCTTCCAGCGTAAAGTTTTCGCCCAGTGCGCCGAGCACCTTCACGGCTTCCTTCACGATCTCCGGCCCGATGCCATCGCCTGGCAATACTGCAATCTTCATTTTCATTCCTTGAGGTTATCCCGCTGTGCAACGCGCATCTTTTCAACGCGCCTCTTTTCAACGCGCATCTTTTATTCGGCCAGCTGATGCGCCAGCCACGGCTGCTGCGCAAGACGCCGGGCCTCGAACTGGCGGATCAGGTCTGCGTGGCGCAATGTCAGGCCAATATCATCGAAACCGTTCATCAGGCAGTAACGCCGGAACGCGGCCACCTCGAACGGATATTCGGTGGCGCCATCCGCCGTGCGCACCACCTGGCGATCCAGATCGATGGTCAGCTCAAAGCCGTTGAACGCATAGGTTTCATGGAACAGCCGATCGACCTGCGCTTCAGACAACACGATGGGCAGCAGGCCGTTCTTGAAGCAGTTGTTGTAGAAAATATCGGCGAAGCTCGGCGCAATCAGCGCGCGAAAGCCGTATTGCTGAAGCGCCCACGGCGCGTGCTCACGCGAGCTGCCGCAACCGAAATTGCGCCGCGCGAGCAGAATCGACGCGCGCTGGTAGCGCGGCTGGTTCAGCACGAAGTCCGGGTTCAGTGGCCGCACCGAATTATCCTGGCCTGGCTCGCCGTGATCCAGATAACGCCATTCGTCAAACGCATTCGGCCCAAAGCCGGTGCGCTTGATGGACTTCAGGAACTGCTTCGGAATGATCGCGTCCGTATCGACATTTTCCCGATCCAGCGGCGCAACGACGCCCGTGTGTACGATGAATTTTTCCATGTTTCGATATCCCGTTATGCGAAGCAACGTGCAACGTGTGACGTGTTGACGCCTACATCGCGCGCTGCACTGCGTGCGCTGAATCCGTGAGGTCCTGCCCCAGGCCCGCCACCGTATGGCAGGCAGCCAGCGCGAACAGTCCGCCTGTCAGCGCCAGCGCTGTGGCGCAACGCATAAAAACCCATTTCATCAACATGCCCATTCCTTTAACCCAGCCGACGAATATCGACGAAATGCCCTTCGATGGCCGCCGCAGCCGCCATTGCCGGACTGACCAGATGCGTGCGCCCGCCCGCACCCTGCCGCCCTTCAAAATTGCGGTTCGACGTGGATGCGCAACGCTCGCCGGGCTCCAGCCGGTCAGCATTCATCGCCAGACACATGGAGCATCCTGGCTCGCGCCATTCAAATCCAGCATCGGCGAACACCTTGTGCAGCCCTTCGCGCTCAGCCTGCGCCTTGACCAGCCCCGAGCCTGGCACCACCAGCGCCAGCCTGACATTCGGCGCGACATGCCGGCCCAGCTTTTTCACGACATAGGCCGCCGCGCGCAAATCTTCAATGCGCGCGTTTGTGCAGGAGCCGATGAAGACCTTGTCCACCTTGATCGCTTCGACCGGCGTATTGGGTTCCAGCGCCATGTATTTCAATGCGCGCTCGATCGCGCCGCGCTTGACCGGATCCTTTTCGCGCTCGGGATCGGGCACACGACCATCGATCGACGTGACCATTTCCGGCGATGTGCCCCAGGTGACCTGTGGCGCAATCGCTGATGCGTTCAGTTCGACCACGCGATCGAACTGCGCGCCTTCATCCGAATGGAATGTTTTCCAGTACGGCACGGCCACATCCCATTGCGCGCCCTGCGGCGTGAACGGGCGGCCCATCAGGTAGTCGATCGTGGTGTCGTCCACCGCCACCATGCCTGCGCGCGCGCCCGCCTCGATCGCCATGTTGCACAAGGTCATGCGCCCTTCCATCGACAACGCGCGCACCGCAGGCCCCGCGAATTCGATCGCGTAACCCGTGCCGCCCGCCGTGCCGATCTCGCCGATGATCGCCAGCACAAGATCCTTGGCCGAGCAGCCGCGCGGCAGCGCGCCCTCGACATTCACGAGCATGTTTTTGCTCTTTTTCTGCAATAGCGTCTGCGTGGCCAGCACATGCTCGACCTCGGAGGTGCCAATGCCATGCGCAAGCGCGCCAAACGCGCCGTGCGTGGACGTGTGCGAGTCGCCGCAAACAATCGTCATGCCAGGCAGCGTTGCGCCCTGCTCGGGGCCTACGATATGCACAATGCCCTGACGCTGGTCATTCATCCTGAACTGCGTGATGCCCGCGGCTTCGCAGTTCGCGTCCAGCGTGTCCACCTGGAGCTTCGATACCGGATCGGTAATGCCGTGGCGGCGGTCAGTGGTCGGCACGTTATGGTCAGACACGGCGAGATTCGCGCTGGTGCGCCACACCGGGCGCTGCGCCAGTTTCAGCCCCTCGAACGCCTGCGGGCTGGTGACTTCATGCAGCAGCTGGCGGTCGATATAAAGCAGCGTCGTGCCGTCGTCTTCGGTATGGACGACGTGCGAATCCCATAACTTGTCGTAAAGCGTTCTGGCCATGATATGCGTGAAAGAAAGGCTGGAGAGCGGTTGTGCCGCGAAGTTTTTGATTATGCCACGAGCGTTTGTGCGATGGCCCCGGAATGGGCCGAAAAACTGCGCAAAAAAACGCCCCGACGGGCCAGACAACCCGTCGGGGCGTTTTCGTTTGCGCGTGCGGGTTTAACGCTGCGAAATCGGCTTCGCCTGACGCGGGGTATGCCCCACGAACAGTTGACGTGGACGACCGATCTTGATTTCGGGATCGGAGATCATTTCGCTCCACTGCGCAATCCAGCCCACCGTGCGCGCCAGCGCGAAGATGCAGGTGAACATGTCCGTGGGAATGCCCAGCGCGCGCTGCACGATACCCGAATAGAAATCGACGTTCGGATACAGCTTGCGCGACACGAAATATTCGTCTTCCAGCGCGATCTTTTCGAGCTGCATGGCCAGCTTGAACAGCGGGTCGTTGTGCAGGCCAAGCTCGTTGAGCACTTCGTCGCACGTCTCTTTCATCAGCCGGGCGCGCGGGTCGTAGTTCTTGTACACGCGATGGCCAAAGCCCATCAGCTTCACGCCCGAGTTCTTGTCCTTGACCTGCCGGACGAATTCGGGGATGTGATCGGGCGAGCCGATCTTCTCGAGCATGCGCAGCGCCGCTTCGTTCGCGCCGCCATGCGCCGGCCCCCACAGGCACGCGATGCCCGCCGCGATACACGCAAACGGATTCGCGCCCGACGAACCGGCCAGACGCACCGTGGAAGTCGAGGCATTCTGCTCGTGGTCGGCATGCAGGATCAGGATACGGTCGAGCGCGCGCACCAGCACGTCGTTGACCTTGTATTCCTCCGCCGGATTCGAGAACATCATGCGCATGAAGTTCGCGCTGTACGACAGATCGTTGCGCGGATACACGAACGGCAGACCGATGCTGTATTTGTAGGCCATCGCCACCAGCGTCGGCAGCTTCGCAATCAGGCGGATGGCGGCCACTTCGCGCTGATGCGGATCATTCACATCCAGCGAGTCGCCATAGAACGCGGACAACGCGCCCACCGCCGCGACCAGCACCGCCATCGGGTGCGCATCGCGCCGGAAACCATGGAAGAACGAGTGCATCTGTTCATGCACGAACGTGTGCGACATCACCATGTGCACGAACTCTTCCTTCTGCTTCTGGTTCGGCAATTCGCCCTTGAGCAGCAGATAGCAGGTTTCGGGAAAATCGGCGTTCTTCGCAAGATTGTCGATCGGGTAGCCACGATAAAGCAGCTCGCCCTTGTCGCCATCAATGAAGGTGATGGTCGAATTGCATGACGCCGTGGACATGAAGCCCGGGTCATAGGTGAACATGCCGGTCTGGCCATACAGCTTGCGGATGTCAACCACATCCGCGCCCATGGAACCCTTGTAGATGGGCAGCTCGACGCTGGGTGAATTGTCGCTGAACGACAGAGTGGCTTTTACATCAGACGGAGTCATGGCATTCCTCGATCAAAAAGTGGGTTTTATCATCATGTTCACGCAGTACCTCCTGATAACACTGCGCCTCAAACGTGACGAAGCAGATCCAGCACCCGTTTCACATCCGGATCATCAAGTTCGCCTTCCGGTTCCTTGCGTGCAAGCATCAAGTCCATCAGGTCGTTATCGCTAAGCTCGAAGAGGCGCGTAAGCGCACCCACATCGGCATCGCTGAGGTTCTGTTCATAACGGCCAAAAAACCGCTCGAAGATCAGGTCATTTTCGAGCAGCCCGCGCCGTGCACGCCAGCGAAGGCGTGCGCGACGCAGCGGATCGGCCTGGTGCGTATCCTGGGTATTCAATGTTCAGACCGCGCGACGCAGCATCAGTTCCTTGATCTTGCCGATCGCCCGGGTAGGATTCAGACTCTTCGGGCACACATCCACGCAGTTCATGATCGTGTGGCAGCGGAACAGCCGGTACGGATCCTCCAGATTATCCAGGCGCGCGCCCGTGGCTTCGTCGCGGCTGTCCGCCAGGAAGCGGTAAGCCTGCAACAGGCCCGCCGGCCCGACGAACTTGTCCGGGTTCCACCAGAAGCTCGGGCATGACGTCGAGCAGCTCGCGCACAGGATGCACTCGTACAGGCCGTTGAGCTCATCGCGCTGTTCCGGCGATTGCAGGCGTTCCTTTTCTGGCGGCGGCGTATCGTTGATCAGGTACGGACGAATCGAATGATACTGGTTGAAGAAGTGCGTCATGTCCACGATCAGGTCGCGCACGACGGGCAGGCCCGGCAGCGGACGCAGCACGATCTTCTGCGGCAGGTCATTGAGGTTCGTCAGGCACGACAGGCCGTTCTTGCCGTTGATGTTCATCGCATCCGAGCCGCACACGCCTTCGCGGCACGAGCGGCGGAACGACAGGGTTTCATCCTGTTCCTTGAGCTTCACCAGCGCGTCGAGCAGCATGCGCTCGTGCGTGATTTCCAGCTCATAGGTTTGCATGCGCGGCGCGGGATCCCGGTCGGGATCGTAGCGGTAGATTTCAAAAATTCGTTTGGCCATCTCTGGTTTCCTTGACTGTACTGGCTGTACTGGCTGGCATCCCGTCAGAACGTACGCGCTTTCGGCGGCACGGTATCGACACTCAGCGGCTTCATATGCACGGGCTTGTATTCAAGCCGGTTATCCGCGCTGAACCACAAGGTATGACGCAGCCAGTTTTCATCGTCGCGCAGTTCATGATCGCTGTGCGCATGGGCGCCGCGGCTTTCCTTGCGCGCTTCGGCGGACACCATGGTCGCGCGCGCGACCTCGGCCAGATTCGCCACTTCGAGCGCTTCCACCAGCGCCGTGTTAAACACCCTGGACTTGTCTTTCAGATGGATATGCTTCGCGCGCTCAGCCACCTGCGCGATCTGCTGCACGCCTTCGGCCAGCAGCGCCGAGGTGCGGAACACGCCCGCGTGCTTCTGCATCGTGCCGCGGATGTCGTTGGCCACGCTTTGCGCGTATTCGCCCGAGGTCGAATTCTGCAACGCCGAAAGACGCGCCAGCGAGAAATCCGCTGCATCCGCAGGCAACGGCTTGTGCTCGCGCAGCTCCTGCACATGCTTGACGATATGGTTGCCCGCCGCGCGGCCAAACACCACGAGATCGAGCAGTGAATTCGTGCCCAGGCGGTTCGCGCCGTGCACGGAGACGCACGAGCATTCGCCCACTGCGTAAAAACCGTTGACCGGCACTTCGTGGCCCTGCGGCGTGCCCACCACCTGGCCATGAATATTGGTTGGAATGCCGCCCATCTGGTAATGGATGGTGGGCACCACGGGAATCGGTTCCTTGATGCAGTCCACGTTCGCGAAGCGCAGCGCGATTTCACGAATCGACGGCAGCCGCTTCAGGATCGTTTCCGCGCCGATATGCGACAGATCCAGCAGCACATGATCCTTGTTCGGGCCTACGCCGCGGCCTTCCTTGATTTCCTGGTCCATCGAGCGCGATACGAAGTCGCGCGGGGCCAGGTCTTTCAGCGTCGGCGCATAACGTTCCATGAACCGCTCGCCGTTCGCATTGCGCAGAATGCCGCCTTCGCCGCGCACGCCTTCGGTAATCAGCACGCCCGCGCCCGCCACGCCGGTGGGGTGGAACTGCCAGAACTCCATGTCCTGCAACGGAATGCCCGCGCGCGCGGCCATGCCCAGACCATCGCCCGTGTTGATGAACGCGTTCGTCGACGCAGCGAAAATCCGGCCTGCGCCGCCTGTGGCGAACAGGGTGGTCTTGCCTTCGAGGATGTAGACATCGCCCGTTTCCATTTCGAGCGCAGTCACGCCAAGCACGTCGCCTTCTGCGTCGCGGATCAGGTCCAGCGCCATCCATTCGGCATAGAACAGCGTTTTGGCTTTCACGTTCTGCTGGTACAGCGTATGCAGCAAGGCGTGGCCCGTGCGGTCAGCCGCTGCGCACGCGCGCTGTATCGGCTTTTCGCCGTGGTTCGCGGTGTGGCCGCCAAACGGGCGCTGGTAAATCGTGCCGTCCGCGTTACGGTCAAACGGCATGCCGAAATGTTCAAGCTCGTACACGGCGTTGGGCGCTTCGCGGCACATGAACTCGATCGCGTCCTGGTCGCCCAGCCAGTCGGAGCCCTTGATCGTGTCGTAAAAATGCCATTCCCAGCTGTCTTCGCTCATGTTGCCCAGCGACGCGCCGATGCCGCCCTGCGCGGCCACCGTATGCGAGCGCGTCGGGAACACCTTGGACAGCACGCACACCGACAGCCCCGCACGCGCCAGTTGCAGCGACGCGCGCATCCCCGAGCCGCCCGCGCCCACAATCACCACATCGAACTTGCGACGCGGCAGGGAATTCTTGATTGCAACCATTCTCACACTCTCCACAGAATCTGTACGGCGTATCCCAGGCAGCCCAGCAGCCACACAATGGTCAGCACCTGCAATGTCAGGCGCACGCTGACGGGTTTCACGTAATCCATCCAGATGTCGCGCACGCCGACCCATGCGTGATACGCCAATGCCAGCAGCGCGACAAACGTCGCCAGTTTCATCCATTGCGCGGCGAACATCGACGCCCAGCCGTCATACGAAAAATCGCGCGCGAGCAGAAACCGGGCAAGCATCACGAAGGTATAGATGGCCATGATGACCGCGGTAACGCGCTGCGCGAGCCAGTCGCGCAGACCATAATGCGCGCCGACGACCAGGCGCCTTGGCCCGATTCTGTTTCCGCTTCCGTTACAGTTACAGTTACTGGCTGACATGTCTAGAAATTCCCGAAAAGTTTGGCTGCGATGGCAAGGGTAAGCAGCGCGGTCACCACGAAAACAGCCACTGATGTGGTCTTGCCATGCTGTTTCGTCACGAAATCATGATTGATATCCATCAGCAGATGGCGAATGCCTGCGCACAGATGGAACAGGAACGCGCACGCCAGCACCAGCAGCCCGACCTTCACATAGGGGCAGGAAAAAACTGGCCTGGCTGCATCGAAGCTCAGCTCAGAGGTCAGGCTTTTGTCAAACAGATACAGAAGCAGCGGCAAACAGACGAACAGCAGCCCGCCGCTGACACGATGCCCGATGGACACACGGCCAGCCAGCGGCAGCCTGTATGAAAACAGGATGTCTTTCAGACCGATGTTCCGGAACTCCGGCCCCGGTTTTTTTACAGCGTCAGTCATGCTTGAACCTCTATGATTAGTCACACCAGTGCGAGATTTTAGCGCCTTTCATCCCGTTACTGTGCACATGCCCGTGGAAAATGAACAGGGGAAAACCCCAGGAATGCATCAGAAATATCAGAAATGCCTCAAATTTCCTGCCAACGACAAGACCGAACCCTTAACTCAGGTCGTTCTGGTAATAATACCCTGTTGTGACGTACCAGCCGCGACGCACCTCCACAGGCCGGTCGCCATAGGTGTAGGACACCCGCTCCACCGACAGCAATGGATGGCCCACCGGCACATTCAGCGCCTCGGCCACCCCAGGCTCCGCGGCCACCGCGCGAATTTTTTCGGAGGCGCGAATCATGCGCGTATCGAACTCGGTTTCGAACATCACATAAAGCGGGCCATGATATGCGGCCAGCCGCTCGAACGTCAGGCCGCGAAACAGGTTGCCTGGCAGCCAGATTTCGTCAAACACGGTCAGCGCGTGGTCGAATTGCAGCAGGCGGCGAATCAGCACCACGGGGTCAGCAGGTTTTAACTCCAGCTGGCGCGCGATTTCGGCGGATGCGCGCAGGCGGCGGCATTCAACCAGTTTGCTGGTATGCGCATGCGCCACACCATCATCGGCCAGCAGGCGCAAAAACCGGGACTGCGCGCGCGCCTCGCTGTGCGTGGCCACGAACGTGCCCTTGCCCTGGCGACGCACCACCAGGTTCCCGGCGGCCAGCTCGTCAATGGCCTTGCGCACCGTGCCCTGGCTGACCTTGTAACGCGCGGCCAGCTCCATTTCGCCCGGAATGATCTCGCCTGGCTTCCATTCGCCGGACTCCAGGCTTTGCATGATCAGCCCCTTGATCTGCCGGTACAACGGGCTGAACGTCGGCGATGACACGTTGCCCGCCTGTGCGGGCTGTGCAAACGGGCTGGCGAAGCTGGGCGAATTGCTGTTCATGCCACAATTTCAACATAAAGCCCCCTGCGCTGTCCAGCTTTTTGGCAGAATACTTATGACTTATGTCATATATATGACATAAGAGATATGAGATACAGGATAATGTTGACATCGACATGCACGACTCCTACACTCTCGTGAACGTCTGGCAGTAATGAGTCCGTCCCGTCATGCATCAGATAAACGTAAATGGCAGCGGCGCGTTACACTGGCGTCCCAACGTAACGTAAGTAACGCACTCCTGGAGATTCCCAAATGGCTAAGCCCGCAAAACGTGTCGCTATCACTGGCGCCGCAGGTCAGATCTGTTATTCGCTGCTGTTTCGTATCGCCAATGGCGATCTGCTCGGCAAGGATCAGCCCGTGATCCTGCAACTGCTTGACCTGCCTCAGGCGCAGGCGGCTGTCAAAGGCGTCGTGATGGAACTGGAAGACTGCGCATTCCCGCTGCTCGCGGGCGTGGTGGTCACGGACGACCCGAAAGTCGCCTTCCGCGATGCCGATGTGGCCTTGCTCGTTGGCGCGCGCCCGCGCTCCAAGGGCATGGAACGCAAGGACCTGCTGTCGGCCAACGCCGAAATCTTCACGGTGCAGGGCCGCGCGCTGAATGATGTTGCCAGCCGCGACGTGAAGGTGCTCGTGGTCGGCAATCCGGCCAACACGAATGCGTATATCGCGATGAAGTCCGCGCCTGATCTGCCGAAAAAGAATTTCACCGCAATGCTGCGCCTGGACCATAACCGCGCGCTGTCGCAACTGGCCGCCAAATCGGGCAAGCCGGTCGCGGCGATCGAAAAGCTCGCGGTCTGGGGTAATCACTCGCCAACGATGTACCCTGACTTCCGCTTTGCCACCGTTGAAGGCCAGTCACTGACGAAGCTGATCAACGACGACCAGTGGAACCGCAATGTGTTCATCCCGACCGTTGGCAAGCGTGGCGCGGCGATCATCGAAGCGCGCGGGCTGTCATCGGCGGCGTCGGCAGCGAACGCGGCGATCGACCATATCCATGACTGGGTGCTGGGCACTCATGGCAAGTGGGTCACGATGGGCATTCCGTCGGATGGCTCCTATGGCATTCCGCAGGACATTATCTACGGCGTGCCCGTCACCTGCGAGAACGGTGAATACAAGCGCATCGAAGGCCTCGAAATCGACGCGTTCTCTCGCGAGAAAATGGATGGCACGCTCAAGGAACTGCTCGAAGAGCGCGATGGCGTGCAGCATCTGCTGGGCTAACCAGGTCAGGCAATATATCGACCTCGACATTGACACTGACATCGACATTGAACAAGGAGAATTCACCCATGAAAAGACTGCTGATCGCGGCCATTATCGGCATCACGTCCTCAACGCTGACGCTGGGCGTTGTCACCGACGCGCTTGCCGCGACAAAACACGCGAGGAAGGTCACGAAAAAACACAAGGCCATCGCCAGGGATGAAGCAACGCCTGAGGGTTCGGTGCAATGGTCGTGCATCGATAACCATTCGTTCTGGCTCAAGGGCGATCCCGCCCAGGATCAGACGCTGACGCTGCACTGGGGCAACCGGAATTACGAGCTGCCGCGCGAAGCCACGACAACCGGCGCGAACCGCTTTTACGACAAGGCCTCTGGCCTTGACCTGGTGGTGATTCCCGCCAAGGCCATGCTGCTGTCGGACATCACTGAACAGCGTCTGGCCGACGAGTGCAAGACCGTTGAGATGAGCCAGGGCGCGCCGGCGCAATAACGCGGCCACCATTAACCGGATCAACTGAAGGAACCCATCATGCTCCACAACCTGCATCAAACCCTCAAGGAATTCGACAGCGGTTCCGGCAAGGGCAAGCTCTATTCGCTGCCGCAGCTTGGCCGTGCCCTGGGCGTGAAAATCGAACGTCTGCCCGTTTCGGTGCGTATCGTGCTTGAATCGGTATTGCGTAATTACGACGGCAAGAAGATCACGGAAAAACACATCGAGCAACTGGCGCACTGGAAGCCACGGGCCTCGCGCGTGGACGAAATTCCGTTCGTCGTGTCGCGCGTGGTGTTGCAGGACTTCACCGGCGTGCCGCTGCTGGCCGACATTGCCGCGATGCGCGGCGTGGCGAAACAGGCCGGCAAGAATCCGAAGGCCATCGAGCCGCTCGTGCCGGTGGATCTCGTGGTCGATCACTCGGTGCAGATTGATTATTTCCGCCGCAAGGATGCGCTGGATCTGAACATGAAGCTGGAATTCCAGCGCAACAACGAGCGCTACCAGTTCATGAAATGGGGGATGCAGGCATTCGATACGTTCAAGGTCGTGCCGCCGGGCGTGGGCATCGTGCACCAGGTGAATCTCGAATATCTGGCGCGCGGCGTGCATAAAAAAGCCGAAGGCGGCAGCACGGTTTACTACCCCGATACGCTCGTTGGCACCGACAGCCACACGACGATGATCAACGGCATCGGCGTGGTGGGCTGGGGCGTGGGCGGCATCGAAGCCGAAGCCGGCATGCTGGGCCAGCCGGTTTATTTCCTGACGCCGGATGTGGTGGGCGTGGAACTCAAGGGCAAGGTGCGCGAAGGCGTGACGGCCACCGATGTGGTATTGACGATCACCGAAATGCTGCGCCGCGAAAAGGTGGTGGGCAAGTTCGTCGAGTTCTTCGGCGCGGGCGCGGCCTCACTGTCATTGCCTGACCGTGCAACCATCGGCAACATGGCGCCGGAATACGGCGCAACGATGGGCTTTTTCCCGGTGGATGAAAAAACCATCGACTATTTCAAGGGCACGGGCCGCACGAAAGCCGAGATCGCCGCGTTTGAAAATTACTTCAAGGCGCAGCAATTGTTCGGCATTCCGAAAGCCGGGCAGATCGACTACACCAAGACGCTGACGCTTGACCTGGCCACGGTCGCGCCGTCACTGGCAGGCCCGAAGCGTCCGCAGGACCGCATCGAGATCGGCCACGTGAAGTCCACGTTCAAAAGCCTGTTCTCGAAGCCGGTGGCCGAAAACGGCTTTGCGAAAAAGCCCGCCGATCTTTCGGCGACGTACAGAACGTCGGATGGCATCACCGTGAAAAACGGCGACGTGCTGATCGCCGCAATCACATCGTGCACGAACACATCGAACCCGAGCGTGCTGCTTGCCGCCGGCTTGCTGGCGAAAAAAGCGGTTGAAGCCGGATTGACGGTGGCGCCGCATATCAAGACGTCGCTGGCGCCTGGCTCGCGCATCGTCACCGAATATCTGACGAAAACGGGCCTGCTGCCCTGGCTGGCCAAACTCGGCTTTGAAGTGGCCGCCTATGGCTGCACCACCTGCATCGGCAACGCGGGCGATCTGAGCGCGCCGCTGAACGAAGCCATCGTGAAGAACGATATCGTGGCCGCCGCCGTATTGTCGGGCAACCGCAACTTCGAGGCGCGCATTCATCCGAATATCCGGTCGAATTTCCTGGCATCGCCGCCGCTCGTCGTGGCCTATGCGATCGCCGGCAATATCACGAAGGATCTGATGACGGAGCCGGTCGGCAAGGGCAAGAACGGCAAGGATATTTATCTGGGCGATATCTGGCCGACCAGCGAGGAAGTGCACGCGCTGATGAAATTCGCGCTCGATGCGGATGCGTTCCAGAAAAATTACAGCCAGCTGACGAAGAAAGGCGACCTGTGGAGCCAGATCAAGGGCGAAACGGGCCAGGTGTATAACTGGCCGAAATCGACCTATATCGCCGAGCCGCCGTTCTTCGGCAAGCATTTCTCGATGCAGCCTGCTGCGTCCATCGCGCCGGTCAAGGGCGCGCGCGCGCTGGGCATCTTCGGCGATTCTGTGACGACTGACCATATCAGCCCCGCCGGTTCGATCAAGGAAGACTCGCCCGCAGGCAAGTGGCTCAAGGCCAATGGCGTGCAGAAGGCCGACTTCAACAGCTACGGCTCGCGCCGCGGCAATCATGATGTGATGATGCGCGGCACGTTTGCGAACGTGCGCATCAAGAACCTGATGATCGCGCCGAAGGCGGACGGCACGCGCGTGGAAGGCGGCCTGACGATACACCAGCCCAGCGGCGAGCAGTTGCCGATTTATGATGCCGCGATGAAGTATGTGGCCGCAGGCACGCCCACCGTGGTGCTGGCCGGCGAGGAATACGGCACGGGTTCGTCGCGTGACTGGGCGGCCAAGGGCACGCAGCTGCTGGGCGTGAAGGCCGTGATCGCGCGCAGCTTCGAGCGTATCCACCGCTCGAATCTCGTGGGCATGGGCGTGCTGCCGTTGCAGTTCAAGGGCAACGACAGTGTGCAGTCGCTGGGCATCACGGGCGAGGAAACGTTCGATATCGAAGGGCTGGGCGATGACTTCAAGCCGCAACAGGAAGTCACGCTCGTGATACACGGCAAAAACGGCGTGAAGCGTGTGCCGGTGCTGCTGCGTATCGATACGCCAATCGAAGTGGACTACTACCGGCACGGCGGGATTCTGCCGTTCGTGCTGCGTTCGCTGCTGGCAGCGTAAGCGAGCTGAACAGGAGCATCCGGCAGGGGCAGGCTTCAAACCTGCCCCTGCGTCGTTTACGAGGACGACCATGATCCAGTATCACACCGAACCCAACTCCCCCGTGGTCGAGATTCTTGTCGAAGGCAAGATCACTGACCATGAGCTGCGCGAGGCGATCGAGCGCATGCGCGGCGATATTGAACTCAATGGCAAGACGCGCGTGCTCGAACGCATCGAGCATTTCACGGGCATCGAACCGAAGGCGCTGTGGACGGACCTGACGCTGGGCGTTCCGCTGGCGCGCAAGGTCACGCATGCTGCTGTGGTGGCGGACGCCGCCTGGATTCACACGTCGATGCATCTGGCGCGATTCTTCACCAAGGCGCAGGTCAAGGCGTTCCATACAAACGAGCTGGAGCAGGCACGCGCCTGGCTCAACAGCTGACCGCGCGCTGTGATCAGTCAGCGCGCATCAGCCGCGCGCGCACTGACGCAAGCACGGGCGACCAGTCGCTGACCTCACGCTGGCGATGCAGTTCGAGTGAGTCATACCAGCGCGTGCGCGCGGTTTCATCGCCCCAGCACCATGAGGACACGTGGTCCAGCAGCAGGCTCGTGGGCACGCCCAGTGCGCCCGCAATATGCGCGGGGCCGCTGTCGATCGTCACCACGCGATCCACGCACGACATCAATGCGGCCACATCATCAAATCCTGAATCCATATCGAACTGCGGCGTCAGGTCAACCAGATGCGCGCCGCGCGCCTGCCATGTGCGCACCGCCTCACCACGCCCGGGCGACAGCACAAAGAACGTGGCGCCCGGCACATCCAGCAACTCGCCCAGCAATGCATCGGGCAGGGAACGTCGCGCATCGCGCGCATGTTTTGTGTGGCCATTCCACACGATGCCCACAGGTCGCTCATGGCCCTGCGTATGCCCGGTCACGCGCGCGCGCCATGTTGCAACGCGCCCAGCATCCGCATGAAGATAACGCGCGCCCGTGGTCTCGAACACGCCCAGCCGCAGCGGCAGGCTCATCAGCCCGCAATGGAAATCCGGGCGCGTTTCGAGCCGCGTTTCAATGCTCACGCCAGGAGGCAGCGCGCGCACGAACAGGGACTGCATCGGCCCCGCATAGCCCAGGATCACGCGCCCGCCTTCGCGTTGCGCGCGCGTGGCCAGGCTGTGCAGAAAACGGAAAGCCCACAGGCAGTCACCATTGCCCTGCTCGCCATACACCAGGAGCGTGCGGCCCGCCAGCGATTCGCCGCGCCACGGCGCGCCCACCGAGGCCAGCGCCGCGTCCGCGCCATTGAGTTCCAGGTTCAGCTGGAAACGGGCTTCGTAATCCGTCCAGCCCTGCACATAATCGTTGGCGCGCAATTCAAGGTCGGACAGATTGAAACGCGCATACGCATTCTGCGGCGCGATGCGCAACGCTTCGCGCAGCAGCGCTTCGGCCTCGGTAAAACGCGCCTGCTCCTTCATGCACAGCGCCAGCCAGTTCAGGATGATGGGATGCTGCGGCACAAGACGTGCAGCCTCGCGCAGCAAACGCTCGCCTTCCACAAAATCGTCATGCGCCTGGAGCGCCACTGACCGCCAGATCATCGCCTGCGCATCCGCGGGATTGCGCGCAAGCAGATGCGTCGTGGCCTGCTCGACCGCAGGCCAGTCGCGCGCGTCAAACGCGACGCGCGCCATGTCCAGCCATTGCACGGGGCCAGTGCCGGGGCTGGGGCCGGGGCCGGCGCTGGTTCTGGTTTCAGCGGGAGATGTATGCATTTTCGGGTTAGTCCGCGTGCGGCGCAATGCGCGGCGTGGCCACGGTCACATCGCCACACTGCGCGCGGTGGCGCAACGCATGGTCGATCAGCACGAGCGCGAGCATCGCCTCGGCGATCGGCGTCGCGCGGATACCTACGCAGGGGTCGTGACGTCCGGAGGTCTGCACCATCACGCTGGCACCCGTTTTGTCGATCGAGCGCCGCGACACATGAATGCTCGATGTGGGTTTGATCGCCAGCGACACGGTGATGTCCTGCCCCGTTGAAATGCCACCAAGAATGCCGCCCGCGTGATTGCTGGCAAAACCCTCGGGCGTGAGTTCGTCGCCATGCTGCGAGCCGCGTTGCGCAACGCTCGCAAAGCCCGCGCCAATTTCCACGCCCTTCACCGCGTTGATGCCCATCATGGCATATGCGATATCCGCATCGAGCCGGTCAAACAGCGGCTCTCCCCAGCCCACCGGCACACCCGACGCCACCACATTGATGCGCGCGCCGATGGAATCGCCCGCGCGGCGCACGTCATCCATATATGCTTCGAGCTGCGGCACGATCGCTGCATTCGGCGCGAAGAACGGATTTTCCGGCACATGTTGCCAGTCAACGAAGGGCACATCGATATCGCCCAGCGCGCGCATATAGCCGCGAATCTGCACGCCGTGATGCTCGCGCAGCCATTTTTTCGCCACCGCGCCAGCGGCCACGGTCGGCGCGGTCAGGCGCGCGGAGGAACGTCCGCCGCCGCGATGATCGCGAATGCCATATTTCTGCCAGTACGTGTAATCCGCGTGGCCGGGACGGAACGTGTCAGCCAGGTTGCCGTAATCCTTGCTGCGCTGGTCGGTATTGCGAATGAGCAGCGCGATGGGCGCGCCAGTCGTGTGGCCATCGAACACGCCGGACAGGATTTCGACCTGGTCGCCTTCAGCGCGTTGCGTGACGTGGCGCGATGTGCCGGGCTTGCGGCGATCGAGCTCAGGCTGGATATCCTCAACGCCCAGCGCCATGCCAGGCGGGCAGCCGTCGATCACGCAGCCGATGGCAGGGCCGTGGGATTCACCAAAGGTCGTTACAGCAAAAAGCGTGCCTAGCGTGTTACCGGACATGGAATATATGCAGAAAATTTAAAAGGGAAAAAGGAAAAGGGAAAGAAACAAGAAAAAGGCCGGGCGAGGCTGTCAGCCAGGGCTGTCTGTGTTAACCGGTGGCTTCCCGCTCGTCGCCGGGCCAGTCGCGGATATAGGCCTTGAGCATCCTGTTCTCGAAGCCCTGCTGCTCGACCACCGTTTTCGCCACATCGTAAAACGAAATCACGCCCATCAGCAGTGCGCCCTCCATCACAGGCATGTAGCGTGTGTGATTGCCCAGCATCATCCGGCGCACATCGTCCACGCCAATGTCGGGCGCGCAGATCAGCGGATGTTTTTCCATCACGTCACGAACGCTCGTCTCGCCGAGGTTGCCGCCACGGATGCGCAGCACATACAGAATTTCGCGGAATGTCAGCATGCCCATCAGGCGGCCCTGCTCCATCACGACGAGCGAACCGAGGTCGCGGTCAGCCATCGTGGCCACGGCATCGGCAAGCGGCATGTCGGGCGTGACGGTGAACAGGGCGTTACCTTTGACCTTGAGAATATCGCTCGCGCGCATAATGTCTCTCCTCTATACGGCCCGCATCGGTATCAGCATCGGTATCAGATCAGTATCGGTGTCAATCGCGTGGATTATGCCACGCCCGCCCTGACAGGAAACACGTACCTTGCACTTCGAGCATTTAATCCAGGTCAACGATCCCGATGATCCGCTGATCGAACCCCTCACCCGTGAACAGTTATGGGAAGGCCTTGTGCTGCGCGCGGAGCAGCCGCAACTGTTCGTGCCAGGGCTGGAAGGCTGCACGATTCTTGCGCGCACAGCCCGCGCGCTGGAGCGCGAACTGCACTATGGCCCGGCGAACGTGCGTGACCGCGTGACGTTCAGCCCGCCACACCATGTGCGTTATGACATCCCGCCCACTGCGGCCTACGCGGGCGGCTCGCTGACCATGAGCATCGAGGAACCTCTGCCCAGGCAACTCTTTTTGCGTTTTTCCTACGAGACCACCCTGCCCGACACGCCCGCCGATGAAGACGCACAGCAAACCGCAGGCATCGTGAAATCGGCCTATTACGAAGCGGACAAGGACACGGTGCGGTTGATACGGCAGTTTGCCGTTTCACGGCACCGTTGCCGATATGATCCGTAAAGTGTATAAACACCTGTACACATAAACACCGACTGGAGCGATTCATATGAGTACTGTGCGCTGGAACATCGCGATATCGCCGGACATCGACCAGTCTGTGCGCATGTTTATCGCTGCTCAGGGTGGCGGGCGCAAAGGCGACCTGTCACGCTTCATCGAGGAAGCTGTGCGCGCCTACCTCCTCGATCAGGCCGTTGAAAAAGCCAGGACCGCCGCAGCCAGCAT
>Ga0209738_10000026_pt1 | contig 37417 bp, 33 predicted proteins | sample TergutNc150P5_FD_187289 | JGI IMG/M metagenome (GOLD analysis project Ga0209738, IMG submission 187289) | Nasutitermes corniger P5 segment gut microbial community from laboratory colony in Florida, USA - Nc150 P5 (SPAdes) (version 2) | ecosystem: Host-associated > Arthropoda: Insects >...
CTTCGATACCCACGGCAATGCTTTGCACGTGGCCGTGCAGCACCCCGCTCTCGCCCATGATGTGAATCTCGACCGGGTCGCCTTCCCGGATGCCGTGCAGCCGGGTCTCCTCGAAATAGCCATCGATGCGGAACGAGTTCGTATCCAGCACCGCCAGCGCCGGCCTGCTGGCCGTCACATAGTCGCCCACGCGCACGATGCGGTCGCCCACGCGGCCATCAACCGGGCTGCGCACGACGGTGCGGGTCAGGTTCAATTGCGCCAACTCGATCGCGGCCTGCGCGGCGGCAATCTCGGCCTGAGAGGCGGCGATATTGGCCTCGGCGGCGGCAACGCCCGCCTGCGCCTTTTCCAGGTTGGAGCGCCGCGTCTCGGCATCCTCAGTAGCCACCAGATCTTTCAATGCCAGATCGCGCCGCGTATCGCGCTGCAATTGCCGCTGCGCGGCTTGGTTGGACAGCAGTTGCGCGCGGTTCTGTGCCAATGCGGCCTGAGCGCGCTTGAGCGCGGCCTGCGCCTCTTTCAGCGCGATCTGATAGCGCGCCGGGTCAATCACGAACAACACGTCACCGCGATGCACCGCGGCGTTGTCATGTATCCGCACGTCGAGCACCGGCCCGGACACATCGGGCGCCACCTGCGCCACATCGGCGCTGATGTGCGCATCGCGGGTCCAGGGGGCTTCCATGTAATAGCGCCACATATAGCGCAGCACCACCAGGGCGATCACGACGATCAATATCGTCGGCGTGATTCGGAGGATTTTTCGGGCAAAGGGATTCATGCGATGGAATTCACGCCTGCATGGCGCGCATCAGCGCGACCAGAGCGCCGAGCACCAGGATGTACAAAGCAAAGTTGAACAAAGGGGGATGCCAGACGCGGCGGTACACGCCCATCCGCATCAACAACGGATACAGGCCGAGGCACACCAGAAAGGCCGCCAGCATCAAAACGATCAGCGTGGGAATAAAAACGCCGTAGAGGCTGAATTCTCCGTACATAACGACCGGCTCAAAAAGCGGGGGGGTGCTTGGCGGCGATTTCGCTTGCTGCGACGTGCGCCAATGATTGCGACTCCAGCGCGCGCAACACCCGAGTCGCGGCCTGCACATCTTTGAGCGGCACGTCGCGCAGCATCTTGGCGCGCAAAGCCGCCCAGGCCGTTTCCATTTTCTCGGCCAACGCCTTGCCCGCGGGCAACAATTCAACCGTCTTGATGCGGCGATCGCCGGGAACACTGCAACGCCTGAGCAGCCCCGCCGATTCGCCCTGATCGAGCACGCGCATCAACGCCGCCGGGTCGATGCCGATTTCGTCGGCCAACGCCCGCTGATGAGCAGCAGACCCAAACCGTGAGGTCAGCGTAATAACCAGCACCAGCGACACAGGCAATTTTTCACCGGCCAGATCAACGCCGATGGCCTGCAGCCACGCCCTTCTGGCGGGCTGGATGGCAATCGTAAAATCGAACAGTACGCGGTCGGCGTCAGCCATTTATTCTAGATAAAACAATCGTTGTTTTGTCAATTATAAGCATTTGGCAATCTGGAACATCCCAGATCAATCGACTCACGCCGCTTACGGCACCACTGCGGCACCGGCAGCACAGCCAGGCCATGGCCAGCGGCCGCGTTTACGCCCCAACGCACCCGCTGCACGGCCTTGTCCGGCGACGCCGCGCCGCGCCGCCGGATGTGTTCCAATTCAAAAATTTCCCTTGTCTCGCATTGCGGAGCGTGTCATGAAGACTATCCAGAAATCGGCCAAGCTGGCCAACGTGCTGTACGACGTGCGCGGTCCCATCGTGGAAGCTGCGCGGCAGATGGAAGACGAGGGCCAGAAAATCATCAAGCTCAACATCGGCAATCTGGCGCCGTTCGGCTTTGAGCCGCCTGAGGAAATCGTGCAGGACATGGCGCGCAATCTGCCCAACTCGGCGGGGTATTCCGACAGCAAAGGCATTTTTTCGGCGCGCAAGGCGGTCATGCATTACACGCAGCAGCAGGGCATCAGCGGCGTGACGCTTGAGGACATTTATCTGGGCAACGGCGCCAGCGACTTGATCGGCATGGCGGCCAATGCGCTGCTCAACGAAGGCGACGAGATGCTGGTGCCCGCGCCCGATTACCCGCTGTGGACGGCGGTGGCCAGCCTGTCGGGCGGCAAGCCGGTGCATTACCTGTGCGACGAGGGCAACGGCTGGATGCCCGATCTGGCCGACATCCGCGCCAAGATCACGCCGGCCACCCGCGCCATCGTGGTCATCAACCCCAACAACCCGACCGGGGCGCTGTATTCGACGGAATTGCTGCGCGGCATCGTGGAGATTGCGCGCGAGCACGGGCTGGTCATCATGGCCGACGAGGTGTATGACAAGGTGCTCTACGACGGCGTGCGGCACACGCCGCTGGCGTCGCTTTCGACCGACGTGCTGACACTGACTTTCGGGTCGCTGTCCAAGGCGTACCGCGCCTGCGGTTTCCGCGCCGGATGGATGATCGTATCGGGCGACAAATCGGCGGCGCGCGATTACATCGAGGGCCTGAACATGCTGGCCAACATCAAGCTGGGCAGCAACGTGCCGGGGCAATACGGCATTCAGACCGCGCTGGGCGGCTATCAGAGCATCAACGATCTGGTGTGCGAAGGCGGGCGCCTGCGCCGCCAGCGCGACCTGGCTTATGAACTGATTACGCAGATTCCGGGCGTGACCTGCGTCAAGCCGCAAGCCACGCTGTACATGTTTCCGCGCCTCGACCCCAAGGTCTACCCGATCGATGACGACCGGCAGTTCTTCATGGAAGTGCTGCGCGCCACGCGCGTCATGCTGGTGCAGGGGTCGGGCTTCAACTACCCGGACAACCAGCATTTCCGCGTGGTGTTTCTGCCGCACGAAGACGAATTGCGCGAGGCCATCGGGCTGCTGGCCCGGTTTCTGGAACAGTGCCGCGCGCGGCGCCGCAAGCACGCCGCAACCCATGCGGCAGGGGCGGATTTCGCGGGCAAAAAAGAAGCCGCCGCGCGGGCCAAAAACGCTTGATCAAGGAGAAGGTCTACCCATGCTGAAAAACCAATTGCCACCCGTGCGCGTGGGCCTGCTGGGCATCGGCACAGTCGGCAGCGGCGTGTTCAACGTGCTGCGGCGTAATCAGGAGGAAATCAAACGCCGCGCGGGCCGCGGCATCGAGATTGCGATGGTGGCCGATCTGGACACGGCGCGCGCCCAGGCCGTCGTCGGGCCGGATGTGCCGGTGACGGGCGACGCGCGCGCGGTCATCGCCAATCCGGACATCGACATCGTGATCGAGCTGATCGGCGGCTACGGCATCGCCAAACAACTGGCGCTGGAAGCCATCGCCGCTGGCAAGCACATCGTCACGGCCAACAAGGCGTTGCTGGCGGTGCACGGCACGGAGATATTCGAGGCGGCGCAGCGCAAGGGCGTCATCGTCGCATTCGAGGCCGCGGTGGCCGGCGGCATCCCGATCATCAAGGCGCTGCGCGAGGGGCTGACGGCCAACCGCATCCAGTGGGTGGCGGGCATCATCAACGGCACCACCAACTTCATCCTGTCGGAAATGCGCGACCGGGGGCTGGACTTCAACGCGGCGCTCAAAGAGGCGCAGCGCCTGGGTTACGCCGAGGCTGATCCGACCTTCGACATCGAAGGCATCGACGCCGCGCACAAGGCCACGCTGATGAGCGCGATCGCGTTCGGCATCCCGGTGCAGTTCGACAAGGCGTATGTCGAAGGCATCACCAAGCTGGCGGCGGCGGACATCCGCTACGCCGGGCAATTGGGCTACCGCATCAAGCTGCTGGGCATCACGCGGCAGCGCGAAGGCCGGGGCGTGGAACTGCGCGTACACCCGACGCTGATTCCCGCGCGGCGCCTGATCGCCAACGTGGAAGGCGCGATGAATGCCGTGGTCGTCAACGGCGACGCGGTGGGCACCACGCTGTATTACGGCAAGGGCGCGGGCAGCGAACCGACCGCGAGCGCCGTCATCGCCGATTTGGTGGATGTAACGCGCCTGGCTTCCAGCGACCCGCAGCACCGCGTGCCGCATCTGGCTTTCCAGCCCGGCGCGCTGCACGACGTGGGCGTGCTGCCGATGGCGGAGACCATTACCGGCTACTACTTGCGCCTGCGCGTGGCCGACCAGGCAGGCGTGCTGGCGCGCGTGGCCACCACGCTGGCCGAGGCCGGCATCAGCATCGACGCGCTGCTGCAACGCGAGGCCGACGAAGTGGGCGGCCAGGACAACGTGCCGCAGACCGATCTGGTCATCCTCACCCACGAGGCGCGCGAAGGCGACATGAACGACGCGCTGGCGCAATTACAGGCGTTGCCCGGCGTGCTCGCGCCGGTCGTGCGCATCCGCAAGGAAGAACTGGCGTGATGCATGATGTGTGCAGCGCAGCCCTGTCGCCGCCCGAAGCGAACAGGGATCAGGCATACGCCAAGCGCCGAGCCAAGCAGTGGCTCTGGCTGCTTGGGGTGCCTGCTCTGCTGCTGCTGCTGAGCTTGTGGTTGTTGTGGAACAGCGCGTCGTCCGCCGCGGTCATGGCAGACGCGCAGTTAGCGCAATACCAGGCCACCTTGCAGGAATACCAGACCACCTTGCGCAAGCTGGATGCGATCGAGGCGCGCGAGGGCTGGTCGACCAGCGTCAGAAACGCGGCGGGTCAGAGTATCCCGATCTCGCTGGCCAAAAGCCGCGTGCAGGCGGCGATGCGCGAGCTGCAAGATCCGCGCGCCAGCTTCCGCCACATCGTGGAGACCTGGCAAAAACCGCTGGCCGTTGCCGCCGCGGCCTTGAGCGCGCTGGCTCTGCTGTGGGCCGGTTTGGGACTGGTCTACCAACGCCGCATAGGGACGCAGGCCATGCAGTCGCGCGAACAGTTGCTGGCGGCTTTTTTGCGCGGCCAAAAGTTGCTGCCCGTCTATATGGCCAGCATGATCGTGCTGCTGGCAAGCGCGGCCAGTGCGTTGCTGGCCTGCGTATCCCTTTTTCTGCTTCGGCACCCGCGCTACGACAGCGGCGGAAAGCCGATGTTCGTAGCTATCGCTCTTGCTGTTGTGCTGCTGGTTTTGGGCATCTGTGTTTTGATTGACGTGATCCGATCGGCCCGGCTCCCACTGCACAGTGCGCCATTGCAAATCATGGGCCAGATCGTCACCCGCGCGCAGGCACCCCGGCTGTGGTCCTTTGTGGGCGCGGTCGCGCAGCGCGTGGGCGCCAGCATGCCGGATGCCATCGTGGCTGGGCTTGACAAAGGCTTTTTCGTCACCGAGTGTCCGGTGCAGTTACACAATGGCGCCCAAGTGCCCGCTGGGCGCGTGCTGTATCTGCCGCTGCCCTACATGGCTTTTCTCAACGCCTCGGAGGTGGCGGCGGTCATCGGCCACGAACTGGGACACTTTATCGGCCAGGACACGGTGTATAGCCAGCGTTTTGCGCCCATTTACACCGCCGCCATCGGCCACCTCCAGGCCGTCGCGGGTGCCCGCAGGGCCAGAAGGCGCGGCGGGGATGACTTGCTGGTGGTGATGCGGCCCGCCTTGATCTTCGGTGAAATGTTTCTGGACAGCTTCCATGAAGCCGTACGTTTTTGGAGCCGCAAGCGGGAATTGGCCGCCGATGCCGTTGGGGCACAGGTGGCTGGTGCGCAGGCAGTGGCAAGGTCGCTGCTGCGCATCGCCGCGCTGGAGCCGCGTGTGCAAGAGGCGCTGGCCACCCATTGGGACACGGGGCAGTCCATAGCGGGCGGCGTGTTGAACCAAGTGCGTCAACTGGTGGCGGCCAAGGGCATGGCGAACCCTGGCGAACATCTGCAAAATCGCCAGTCTCATCCGTTTGACACCCACCCTGAGCTGGCGGTACGGCTGGAGGCGTTGGGTATGCCGGTGAGCGATGAACTGCTGCAACGTGCCATGAATCCGGCAACCAGCCCGCTGCTGCATGAGCTGGACCTGGAAGCGGTGGCCGCACTCGCGCCGTCAGACCAGACGGCGGGCGCGGCGGACATCAATACCGCCTTGCAAACCGAACTGGCCGAGGCGGCCGCGGCCAACCGGCAGGCAAAACTCCGGGAACTTTCAGCCATGGTACAGCTTGTGCAGGCTGACCAGCCGGTGTTCGAGCGCATGTGGATACTCGCGTTGGCTTTTGCTGTCTTGGGGTTGTTTGCCCTAAGCCTCAGCGCCATCATGACCGCGTCTGCTCGCGCGGAGCGTCCTGGCCTTTTCGTGGGAATGCTGGCGGTTGGTATTGCGGCCCTGGCATGGGGCGGGTGGCTGTTGTGGCGCAGCAGCCGCAGACCGGCGCTGGTCTTCCGCCCCCATGGTTTGCAGTTGTTCGGACAGCGCGGCGTGCTGTCCTGGGGCGCGATCAAGGGATTGGAGTTCGCCAACCCTGCTCTGTTTTTGTACTTGCGGGAACCGATGCCCGCGCCCATGCGTGTGCCGGGGGTATCGCGTCTCCGTTGCCGTTATTCCAAAGCCCGGCAACGGGTGAGAATCGGGCTAATTCTCAGCAGCAAGCAGGCCGGTCGGGTAGGAGGCCTGAGCGTTGATTACTGGCACGCCTACTATGCCAAGATGGAACTGCAACGCATGGGGGCGAGCGTCGAGCCAGCAAAGGACGCGGACTGCCTTGCGCTCCAAAAACAGGATCTGCCAGTACGTGCCAAATAAGGGTAACCCATATATAAAACGCCTTCAAGCCCAATGGGGCGAGCGTTGTCCTTCAAGAAATAATTCCTATGCTTTACCTCTCCACCCGCGGCGACGCTACGCCCCGCAAGTTTTGCGACATCCTGCTGGAAGGGCTGGCGCCCGATAGTGGGCTGTATCTGCCCGAACGCTATCCGCATGTCGATGCGCGCACGCTCGCCGATTGGCGCGCGCTGTACGTGCACGCCGGCTATGCGGCGCTGGCGCACGCGGTGCTGTCGCTGTACATCGACGACATCCCCGGCGCTGATCTCAAAGCGATCTGCGACAAAACCTACACCGAGGCCGCATTCGGCACGCCGCAAATCACGCCCTTGAAACGGCTGGACGCGGGCTTTTATCTGGAGTCGCTCTCCAACGGCCCGACGCTTGCCTTCAAGGACATGGCGATGCAGTTGCTGGGCAACCTGTTCGAGTACGAGCTGGCACGCCGCGGGCAGCAACTCAACATTCTGGGCGCAACCAGCGGCGACACCGGCAGCGCCGCCGAATACGCCATGCGCGGCAAGCGCGGCATCCGCGTGTTCATGCTCAGTCCGCATGGGCGCATGAGCGCCTTTCAGCAGGCGCAGATGTACAGCCTGCAAGACCCCAACATCCACAACCTGGCCATCGAAGGCGTGTTCGACGATTGCCAGGACATCGTCAAAGCCGTCAGCGGCGATCTGGCTTTCAAGCGCCGTTACCGGATCGGCAGCGTCAACTCCATCAACTGGGCGCGGCTGCTGGCGCAGGTCGTGTATTACTTTGCCGGGTACTTCCAGGCGACAAAAGATGACGGCGAGCAAGTGCGCTTTGCGGTGCCGTCGGGCAATTTCGGCAACGTCTGCGCGGGCCATGTGGCGCGCATGATGGGCCTGCCCATCGCGCGCCTGATCGTCGCCACCAACGAAAACGACGTGCTCGACGAATTCTTCCGCACCGGCGTCTACCGCGTACGCGGCGCGGCCGAAACGCAAGAGACTTCCAGTCCGTCGATGGACATCAGCAAGGCGAGCAATTTCGAGCGCTTCATCGCCGATCTGCTCGGCCGTGACGGCGCGCGCGTCGCGGCGCTGTTCGGGCAGACACTCGGTGCGCAAGGGCGCTTCGACCTGAGCGGCGATCCGGTGTTTGCCGATGTCTCCGCGCGCTATGGTTTCGAGAGCGGCAGCAGCACGCATGCCGACCGCGTAGCCACCATCCGTGACGTGTGGGCGCGGCATCAGGTGATGATCGACCCGCACACCGCCGACGGCGTCAAAGTTGCGCGTGAACACTGCGCAAGCGGCGTGCCGATGATCGTGCTGGAAACCGCTCTGCCGGTGAAATTCGCCGCCACCATCCAGGAAGCATTGGGCCGCGTGCCCGACCGCCCGGCGCGCTACGAAGGCATCGAAGCGCTGCCGCGCCGCGTTGCCACGCTGCCCGCGGATGCCGCGTGCGTCAAGGATTTCATCGCGGGGCATTGCGGGTGATGCCCCGCCGCGCGGCATGACGTGGAAGATGCGCGTACTCGGCCAGTATCTGTGAACGGCCTTTCCATGACATACGCGCAAGAACAAAACAACGGAGACGCAGTTGCAGCGCCGGCAACGGGCAATTTGCTGTTGCCGGGCGTGGTCGGCGATGGCCCGGACCGCGACGCCATCGAGCGTGTTCCCGGCGCGGTGGTGCGCGGCGTGTTCAACGGCGTTGCCGCTGGCGCGCTGTGGGGGCTTATTTTTCTCATCCCGCTGTCGCTGCACGACTTCAATGCGTGGCAGCTTTCCTCGGCGCGCTATCTGGTGTATGGCGCGGTGGCCTTGGGCTTTGTGCTGCCGCGCTGGAAGCAGATCACGCGCCGCATCGGACGCCGTGAGTGGTGTGCCTTGCTAGGGTTGAGCGTGCTGGGCAACCTCGCGTATTACGTGTTTCTGACCGTCGGCGTGCAATGGGCCGGCAGCGCGCCGACGACGCTCATCATCGGCCTGATTCCGGTGCTGATGACGTTGGTGGGCTGCCGTGCGCGCGGCGCGGTCGGCATCCGGCCGCTGCTCGCGCCGATGGCGTTGTGCGTGCTGGGGGTAACGGCGGTGGCGGCGCACAGTCTGGGGCACGGGGTTTTGCCGGGGGTTGCCAGCTCCTGGATGCGGCGTGCCGTGGGCCTGCTGTGCGCGGCGGGCGCGCTGTTGTGCTGGTCGGCCTTTTCGATCGGGAACAGCCGCTGGCTGGCGCGCCGTCCGGACATCTCGCCTTGGGACTGCTCGATGCTGGTCGGCGTGGCGACAGGCGCACTGGCCTTGCTGCTGGCCGTGCCTGCGTTTCTGGGGCCGCTGTTGGCCGGGGCGGCGCCAACACGCCATACGCTGAACGATTGGCTGCGCTTTTGGCTGATTACCGGCGTGCTGGCCATACTGGCCTCGGTGGTCGGCAATGGTTTCTGGAACCGCGCCAGCCGGCTGCTGCCGTTGACCATGCTCGGCCAGTTGATCGTGTTTGAAACGGTGTTCGGGCTGCTCTACGGCTTTCTGTACCAATGGCGTTTGCCCAGTGCACTGGAGTGGCTGTCCATGGTCAGCCTGATCGGCGGCGTACTCTGGTGCGCGCGGGCGCACCGGCAACGGCATTCCTGAAAGAGTCATCACATGAAGGTCGCTGTTTTCGCGGGCTATTCCGGCGCGGGCAAAACGCCGCTCATCGACGCGCTCATTCCGTGGCTCAAGCACCGCGGCTTGCGCGTGTCGGTGGTCAAGCACGCGCACCACGGCTTTGACATCGACTACCCCGGCAAGGACAGTTACCGCCACCGCGCGGCGGGCGCGTTCGAGGTGGTGGTCGCGTCCTCGCAGCGGCTGGCGCTGATGCGCGAATTCGAGCGCGAAACGCCGCTTTCCGTGCATCAGCTCATCGCCGAACTGGACCCCGCCGCCGATTGGGTGCTGGTGGAAGGTTTGCGTAACGCCGATCTGCCCAAGATCGAAATCTGGCGCGCGGGGCAGGACAGGCCGCCGCTGTATCCCGACGATCCGCGGGTCGCCGCGCTCGTCACCGCCGATCCCCTACCGCACGCGACCGGGCTGCCGGTGTTCGCGCCCGGCGATATTGCGGCCATCGGCGCGTGGCTGTTGGAACAGGGCGAGCGTTTTCAGTACTTGCCGCAGCGCCGTTATCCTTGCGGGCATGACTGAAACAACGCCGCTTTCGCTGGATGACGCGCGTGCGCGTTTGTTGGCAGCCGTTACGCCGCTGGCGCGTACCGAAGATATTGATCTGTCGGCTGCCGATGGCCGGGTGTTGGTGCAGGATGTGATTGCGCGCGTGCAAACGCCGCCGCACGATTGCGCGGCGATGGACGGCTACGCGCTGCGGGCTGCCGATGCCGCGGGCGGCGGGACGCTTGCCGTCTCGCAACGCATCGCCGCCGGGCAGACCGCAGTGCCGCTTGCGCCCGGCAGCGCGGCGCGTATCTTTACCGGCGCGCCGCTGCCCGCGGGCGCTGACGCGGTGGTGATGCAGGAAGACACGCAAAGCCTCGACGGCGGCGCGCGCGTGCACATTGCAGTGCCCGTCAAGGCCGGGCAGCACGTCCGCCGGGCGGGCGAAAACGTTGCGCGCGGCGCGGTCATCGCGCACCGTGGCGAGCGGCTTTTGCCGGCCAGTCTTGGCTTGGCGGCCAGCATCGGCGTCGCGCGCGTCCAGGTGGCCGCGCCGCCGCGCGTGGCGCTGCTGTGCACCGGCGACGAACTGGTTGCGCCCGGCAGCATTGCGCCGCAGGATTTACCGCCGGGGCACATCTACGAAAGCAACCGTTTCTTTTTGCGCGCGCTGCTCACGCGCCTGGGTTGCCGGGTCGATGATTTGGGCACCCTCGCCGACCGGCTCGATACCACCGTGGACGCGCTCGGACAGGCCGCGCAAACGCACGATTTGATCCTCACCAGCGGTGGCGTTTCGGTCGGCGAGGAAGATCACGTCAAATCCGCCGTGCAGCAACTGGGGCGGCTCGATTTATGGCAGATCGCCGTCAAGCCGGGCAAGCCGTTTGCGTTTGGCGAACTGCCGCGCGCCGCCGGCGAGCGCTGCTATTTCGCGGGACTGCCGGGCAATCCGGTATCGGGTTTCATCACCTTTTTGCTGCTGGTGCGACCATTGCTGTTGCGGCTTCAGGGCGCGATGCAGTGCGATGTGTCCGCGCTGCCGCTGCGCGCCGATTTCGACTGGCCCAAGCCCGGAAAACGCCGCGAATTTCTGCGCGTGCGCCGCAACGCCGATGGCGGACTGGACCTGCACCCCAACCAGGGATCGGCGGCGCTGACCGCGTTGCACTGGGCCGATGGCCTGGCCGATCTGCCCGCCGGACAAGCCGTCGCGCGCGGCGACACGGTGCGTTACATACCGCTGGCGGAGTGGCTCGCATGAAGATTCGGCTGTGCTATTTCGCCGCCGTCCGCGAAGCTTTGGGGCGCGATGCGGAAACGTTCGAAACCCAAGCCGCCACATTGGGCGCGCTGCGCGACGAATTGATTGCGCGCGGCGGTGCGTATGCCGCCGCGCTGGCGCGGGGCAAGGCGGTGCGTGCGGCGCTCGATCAAGTCATGTGCGGTGAAAGCGCCGCGCTGCATGAGGACGCGGAAGTGGCGTTCTTTCCGCCCGTCACGGGCGGTTGATGATGTGATGCGTTATGACCGGGCCACGCGTTTCCATCGCCATCCAAACCGCCGATTTCGACGCCGGCGCTGAACTGGCGCGGCTGCGCGCGGGCGACGCGCAAGTGGGCGCGGCTTGCTGCTTCATCGGCACCGTGCGGGACCGCCATGCAGATCAGGCCCAAGCGGAAGTTCACGCGCTCGAACTGGAACACTATCCCGGCATGACCGAACGCGCCATTGCAGCGATGGCCGATGAAGCGCTGCGGCGCTTTGCGCTGCGCGGCGTGCGCGTCATCCACCGCATCGGGCGGCTCGCGCCGCAAGACCAGATCGTGCTCGTCGCGGTTACAGCGGCGCACCGCGGCGCGGCGTTTGAGGGCTGCGAATTCCTGATGGATTACCTCAAGACACAAGCGCCGTTCTGGAAGAAAGAAATCACGCCGGACGGCACGCGCTGGGTCGATGCGCGCGCCGACGACGACGCGGCCCTGGCGCGCTGGGGCATCGCGGCGCGCAATGCGGCGTGAACGTATCCGCGCCAACAGGATTGCACGGCATGACCCCCGGCATGGTGTTTAGAAAGCTGCGGGCGCAGTGCAAACTTCTGGCATGGCTGACCGTGTTGTCCGCCTCCTCCGCCGGTTTTGCCATGCCCGCTTGGGATGCTCTGCATAAGTGCAGCGGCAAGCGGGCGCTTGTGCAGGACATCTCTTGGGCAGACGATGGCGTAAAGCCGGGCGACGTGTTCGATGCGCACGTGAGCTACGTCGTCGATGGGGACTCGATCTGGGTCAAACCCACCGATGGCGGGCGCGTGCGGTTGCGCCTGGCAGGCATCGACGCGCCGGAAATTTGCCAATCCGGCGGACGTGAAGCGCGCGAAGCCATGCGCGCGTTGGCACTCGATCAGGAAGTCCGCGTCATCATCCTGGCGCATGACCACTATGGCCGCGCCATCGCCCGCGTATTGCGGCGCGCCGACGGTGCGGACTTGGGCCGGAGCATGGTCGCCGAAGGTTGGGCCTGGAACGAAAGCTTCCGCTGGCATCCCGGCGACTACGCAGCCGAGCAACAAGCCGCCGCCGCGGCTCATCGCGGTGTGTTTGCTGAAACCGCCCCGGAATTGCCGGCACACTTTCGCCATCGGCATGGGCCGTGCGAGTTGTACCAACCTTCAACCTCCTTGAGCGGCTAACCGCAAGCTGCGACGACACCTCCTGAGCGCCGGGCAGCTTCGCGCCCTGCACTGTTCCTCCGGAACATGCCACGGCCCGCCGGTTCAGCCGCCGCGCGGGCACGCGCACGGCAGCGACACTCACGTCGGAAACTGCCCAGCGTGATTGACCACGGGTACCGGCTTCAGCCGCGCAGGTGAACGTGCAGCTGTGGCATATTGCCCAACTATTCCACCCCCAAGCTGTCCATGAACACCCCCAAACTTCAGCGCGCGGTTTTCCTGACGTTGCTCGCTGCCGTCACCGTCGCTTTCGCGTGGGTCCTCACGCCTTTCTTCGGTGCGGTGTTCTGGGCCACGGTGCTGGCGCTGCTGTTTGCGCCGTTGCAGCGCCGCATTCTGGCGCGCGTCGGACAGCGCCGCAATCTGGCCACACTACTCACACTGGCGCTGATCGTGCTGGTGGTGTGCCTGCCGCTGGCACTGATCTCGGTCAATCTGATCGGCGAAATCATCGGCATTACGCAAAAGGTGCGCTCCGGAGAAATCGACTTTAGAGTCTATGTCCAGCAAATCCTGCACTCGCTGCCCGACTGGGCCACAGTGGGGCTGCGGCGGTTGGGTCTGACCAGCCAGCAGGGTGTGTTCGACAAGATTTCCGGCGCGTTGGCGCAAGGCGGACAATTCCTAGCCACGCACACCATCACCATCGGGCAGAACACCTTCCAATTTCTGATCGGCTTTGTGGTGATGTTGTACCTGCTGTTTTTTCTGCTGCGCGACGGCGCGTACCTGACGGATCTGCTGCGCCGTTCAATCCCGCTGGGGCAAGCGCAAACGCACTATCTGCTGGGCAAATTCACCACCGTGGTGCGTGCCACCGTCAAAGGCAACATCCTGATCGCGCTGGCGCAGGGCGTGCTCGGCGGCATCGCGTTTGCCGTACTGGGCATCCAGAGCGCCGTGTTCTGGGGCATGGTGATGGCCTTTCTCTCGCTGCTGCCCGCCGTGGGCGCGGCACTGGTGTGGGTGCCTGTGGCCATTTACCTGCTGGCCACCGGGTCGATCTGGCCGGGCGTGGCGCTGCTTTTCTGGGGCGCGGTGGTGATGGGGTTGACCGACAGCGTGATGCGCCCGCTGCTGGTCGGCAAAAACACGCGCTTGCCCGACTACGTGGTGCTGCTCTCCACGCTCGGCGGCATGAGCCTGTTCGGCATCAACGGCTTCGTCATCGGCCCCACCATTGCGGCACTGTTCGTGGCGGTGTGGGCGCTGTTCAATGAATCCGAACGGATGGACGTGTATTGAAACTTGCTCCGGCAAGAAGGCAACACCTCCAACCAGCCTGCCAGCGCGCAGCCAGCAGGCTTGGAAACCCGTCACAAGCGGCAACGCGCCGTATCGGCGGCGCTGCAAGCCCACGCCGCGCTAACTGCGTCCGCCGGCCGGGGCGCGGTACGCGATCCGGCGCAAATCAAGCGCTGACGTTTGGCGGACAATGGCTGCGAGAGGCTCAAAACAAGCCGCCTCCAGTAAATGTGTATTATTGCTTCTTGTTTATGAGGCGACCAAGGAGATAGCCATGCCCAATACCGCATCCGTATGGAGTACCGTCGCAGTTTTGGCACTCAGTGCCGCGGCAGCCAGCGCTCAACCCGCGAACTACACCGGCCCCAGTGAGGCACCCCAATCTGCTGGCGCCCAAAGTGGATACTCAGGCCCCAGCAGCGTGCCGCTGATGTCCGTCAAGCAACTGCTCGACGCGGGCCGGCATAACGATCTCGCACGGGTGCAGGGCCGCATCGTTTCATTCAACGGCGATGAGCGGTACACCTTCGAGGACGCAACAGGCCGCATGACCGTGAAAATCGACGCCAAAACTTTTCCGGCGGGCCAAACGGTGAGCGCAGAGCAGCGCGTGGAACTGGTGGGCGAGATCGACAAGGGAATGCGCAAAACCGAGCTTGAGGTGGAGCATATAACGCTCTTGCCCTGACCGCGCGTCTTACTACTACACCAGCACCCGCTCGATGCCGCCCGCGGCGGCGCGCTGCATGTAGTCGCGCAGCCAGTGCTCACCCAACATGCGGCGGGCCATTTCGATGACGACGTAATCGGCTTGCAGCGTGCCGTGCTGTAAATCTTCCCGATAGCGCCACAGCCCTTGCAGGCAGCTTGGGCAGGTGGTCAGGATTTTGATGTCGTCCTTGGCACCGGCCAGACCGCTTGCGCGCAGCGCGGTTTCGCCCTTGTGGATTTCATACTCTTTGCGGAAACGCACCTGGGTGGCGACGTCCGGGCGCGTTACGCCCAGCGTGCCTGCTTCGCCGCAGCAGCGTTCGCTTTTGATGAGCCGCGGGCCGACCAGCGCCTGAACCGTTTTGACGGAATCTTGCAGCTTGATGGGGTCGTGGCAAGGCTGGTGGTACAGATAAACGCCTTGCTGCCCGGCGGGCAAGGCCATGCCTTTTTCCAGCAGGTATTCGTGGATGTCGATGATGCGGCAGCCGGGAAAGATGTCCTCGAACCGGTAACCGGCGATCTGGTCGCGGCAAGTGCCGCAACTGACGACCACGGTTTTGATGTCCAGGTAGTTGAGCGTGTTGGCGACGCGGTGGAAGAGCACGCGGTTGTCGGTAATCATCTTCTCGGCCACGTCGAACTGGCCGTTGCCGCGCTGCGGATAGCCGCAGCACACGTAGCCGGGCGGCAGCACGGTTTGCACGCCCGCATGCCAGAGCATCGCCTGCACGGCCAGGCTGACTTGCGAATACAGGCGCTCGGAGCCGCAGCCGGGGAAGTAGAACACCGCCTCGCTGTCCGGGCGCGTGCGCTGCGGGTCGCGGATGACCGGCACGTATTCGCGGTCTTCGATGTCCAGCAGCGCGCGCGCGGTCTTGGCCGGCAGGCCCGAAGGCATCTTTTTGTTGACGAAATGGATGACCTGCTCGGCCACCGGCGCGCGGCCCACGGTGGCCGGCGGATGCGTGGTCTGACGGCGCGCGGCGGCGCGCAGAACGCTGGCCGCGGCGCGCTGCGCCGGAAATCCGATGCCGGTCATGACGGCGCGCGCGGCGCGGATCATGCGCGGGTCGGTGGCGTTCAAAAAGAACATTGCCGCCGCGTTGCCGGGACTGCGGCGGTGCTGGCCCATTTTGTGCAGCAGGTTGCGCATTGCCATGGTCACGTCGCCGAAGTCGATCTTGACCGGGCACGGCGGCTGGCAGCGGTGGCAGACGGTGCAGTGCCCGGCCACGTCGTCGAACTCGGTCCAGTGCCGCAACGACACGCCGCGGCGCGTTTGCTCCTCGTAGAGGAACGCCTCGATCAGCAGCGAGACGGCCAGAATTTTGTTGCGCGGGCTGTAGAGCAGATTGGCGCGCGGCACGTGGGTGCTGCATTCGGGCTTGCATTTACCGCAGCGCAGGCAGTTCTTGACCGAATCGGCGATGGCGCCGATGTCGCTTTGCTGCATCAGCAGCGACTCGTGTCCGAGCAGCCCGAAGCTGGGCGTGTAGGCATTGGTCAGATCAGAGGAGATTAGCTGCGTAGCGCCCGCATCCTGGCTGAGGTGCTCCAAATTACGGAGCAGCTTGCCGCGGTTGAAGCGCCCGTGCGGATCGACCTTGCGCTTGTAGGCGGCAAAAGGCGCCAGTTCGGCGTCGCTCAAAAAAGCCAGCTTGGTGATGCCGATGCCGTGCTCGCCGGAGATCACGCCGTCGAGCGAACGGGCCAGCGCCATCACGCGCGCCACCGCTTCGTGAGCGGTGCGCAGCATCTCGTAGTTGTCGCTGTTGACGGGAATGTTGGTGTGGACGTTGCCGTCGCCCGCGTGCATGTGCAGCGCAATCCACACGCGCCCTTTGAGCACGCGCCGGTGAATGGCGCGGCACTCGGCCAGAATCGGCTCGAACGCCGTGCCGGTGAGGATTTGTTTGAGCGGCGCGCGCAACTGCGTCTTCCAGCTCGCGCGCAGGGAATGGTCCTGCAAGGGCGCGAACAGTTCATCGGCACGCGCCAGCCAGTCCTGCCATTGCGCGCGCACCTGCCGGATCAGCGCGAGAGACTGCCCGACCTTTTCGGCCAGCAATTCGGGCGAAGGCGGCTCGTCGGCGCCGGTCTGGCCCGGATGCGTGTCCAGGGGCAAATGCCCGCCCGCGAAGAACGCTTCCAGCGCGTCGGCCAGCGCGATCTTGTTGCGCAGCGACAGCTCAATGTTGATGCGCTCCACGCCGTCGGTGTATTCGGCCATGCGCGGCAGCGGAATCACCACGTCCTCATTGATCTTGAAGGCGTTGGTGTGGCGCGAGATGGCGGCGGTGCGCTTGCGGTCGGCCCAGAACTTTTTGCGCGCGTCGGGCGTGACGGCGATGAAGCCCTCGCCCGCGCGCGAGTTGGCGATCCGCACCACCTCGCCGGCGGCGCGCGCCACGGCATCGGCGTCGTCACCGGCAATGTCGCCGAACAGCGCCATCTTCGGCAAGCCCCCGCGCGCCGACTTGGTGGTGTAGCCTACCGCGCGCAGATAGCGCTCGTCCAGATGTTCCAGCCCGGCCAGCACGGTGCCGCTGCGCTGGCTTTCCGCGAACATGAAGTCCCGGATTTCGACGATGCTCGGCACGGCATTTTTGGCGTGGCCGAAAAATTCCAGACACACCGTGCGCGTGTGCGCGGGCATGCGGTGCAGCACCCAGCGCGCGCTGGTGATGATGCCGTCGCACCCTTCCTTTTGCGCGCCCGGCAGTCCGGCCAGAAACTTGTCGGTTACGTCCTTGCCAAGCCCTGCCTTGCGAAAGACGCTGCCGGGAATGTCCAGCCGCTCGGTGCGGATCGGCGTTTTGCCGTCGGGCTGGGAATACGCCAGCTCGAAGCTGGCTACCGGCGCGTCGTGTATCTTGCCCAGGTTATGGCCCACGCGGGTCACTTCCAGCCACTGGCCGTCGGGCGTCACCATGCGCCAGCTCGCCAGATTGTCCAGCGCCGTGCCCCACAGCACGGCCTTTTTGCCCCCGGCGTTCATGGCAATGTTGCCGCCGATGCAACTGGCCTCCGCGCTGGTGGGGTCACAGGCGAACACCAGCCCGGCGGCTTCCGCCGCGTCGGCCGCGCGCTGCGTGACCACGCCCGCTTCGGTGCGGATGGTCGGCACATCCCGGTTGACGCCCGGCAGCGCGACGTGCTCGACCGGCCCCAGCGCGATGAGCTTTTCGGTGTTGATGACCGCGCTTTTCCAGTCCAGCGGAATCGCCCCGCCGGTATAGCCGGTGCCGCCGCCGCGCGGAACGATGGTCAGGCCCAGTTCGATGCAGCCTTGCACCAGCCCCGCCATTTCGGCCTCGGTATCGGGCGTCAGCACCACCAGCGGCAGCTCCACGCGCCAATCGGTGGCGTCGGTGACATGGCTGACACGCGACAGGCCGTCGAACTTGATGTTGTCCCGGTGTGTGCGGCGGCCCAGCACGCGCCGCACGTCGCGCCGCAGCGCCGCCACCTTGTCGAACGAGCGGTCGAACGCATCCACCACGCGCGTGGCCAGCGCCAGCAAATCGCCTACCAGCGCATCGCGCGCCGGGTCGTCCTGCGGCTTGCGGCGTTTTTCGATTGCCGTCAGGCGATGCCGCAGCGCCTGCACCAGCAGCGCGCGGCGCTTGGGGTTGGCCAGCAGATCGTCCTGCAAATAAGGGTTACGCCGTACCACCCAAATGTCGCCCAGCACCTCGTAGAGCATGCGCGCCGAACGGCCCGTGTGGCGCTCATCGCGCAGCGCCAGCAGCGCATCCCAGGCTTGCTCGCCCAGCAGCCGCCGGACGATTTCGCGATCGGAAAAGCTGGTGTAGTTGTAAGGAATCTCGCGCAGCCGGGCCGTTTCGGCAGCAGGCGCGGGCGGTGCGTGCGGGGCGGGATCGGGCGCGGGCGGTGCGGTCATGGGATCAGACAAAACGATGTAGGCGCTGCGCGCCCTGGGGGTGGGCGATGAATTCTATGTCTCGCTCCGAATCCCGGCGCGTACCAAGGTTTGTACCGCCGCCGTCCCGGAATTACCGCCGATCCGCCAGTGCATGGGCAATGGTGCTCAAATCCACGTATTCCAGCTCGCTGCCGGCGGGAATGCCGCGCGCCAAGCGGGTAACGGTCAGCCCCCGGGCTTGCAGCGCCTGAGTGATGACGTGAGCGGTAGCCTCGCCCTCGCCGGTAAAGTTGGTGGCCAAGATAACCTCCCGCAGCATGCCGTCGGCGGCGCGCGCCAGTAATTGCTCGATGCCGATGTCGCGCGGGCCAATGCCGTCAAGAGGGCTCAAGCGTCCCATCAGCACGAAGTAGCGCCCGTTGAATGCACCGGTACGCTCCAAGGCGGCCTGATCGGCGGGAGTTTCGACGACGCATAACAGACCGGCATCGCGGCGCGGATCCTGGCAGGTGGCACAGATTTCACCTTCAGTAAAGGTGTGGCACAGCGCACAGTGGCGCACGCGAGTCACTGCCTCATTCAACGCACTGGCAATGCGCCGGGCGCCTTCGCGGTCGTGTTGCAGCAAATGGAAAGCCATGCGTTGCGCGGAACGCTGGCCGACACCAGGCAATCGCCGCAACGCATCGATCAATACGTCGAGGCTGTGCGTGTCACTCATTCAAAACGGCAACTTCATGCCCGGCGGCAACGGCATACCGGCGGTGATGCGAGCCATTTTTTCGGCACTGACCTCCTCGGCCTTGCGTACGGCGGCATTGAAGGCGGCGGCAACCAGGTCTTCGAGCATCTCTTTGTCATCGGCCAGCAGACTTGGGTCAATGGTGACACGCTTGACGTCGTGCTTGGCGGTCATCAGCACCTTGACCAAGCCAGCGCCGGATTCGCCTTCGACTTCCAGCGTAGCGAGTTCGTCCTGGGCTTTTTTCAAGTTGTCCTGCATGGCCTGTGCCTGCTTCATCAGGCCTGCGAGCTGTCCTTTGTTGAACATGGGATGAGATTTTCCGGGTAAGGTTGGAGGGGATGGTGGCGGCTACAAGGGCTTAACGCTGCCGGGGACAATTGTCGCGCCAAATTCGCGCATCATCGCTTGTACGAACGGGTCAGCCTGCAACAATGTCTGCGCGGCCTTCATGCGGTTATCGGCGACGATGGCGTTGCGCAATGCCGGGCTGTCGGCCACCGGGCCGGTGACCACGCGCAACCGCACCGTGTGTCCGGCCTGTGCCAACGCGGCTTGCAGGCGTTCGCGCGTCGCGCTGACGGAGCCGGTGGCCGACTGCGCGAGCGAGGTATTTTCGATCCGCAGCGTCCAGGTTTCCGGTGCGCCGTCCGCGCCGCCAGGGGCGCGCTCGACCAGTTCCGATTGCAGCGCCAGTTCGCGCGCCAACGCGGTCACCGCATCCTGCTCGACCAATTGCCGCACCAGCGCGTGCCAAAAATCGGCGTACGCAGCGGGGGGGGCACCACGAGCGTCAGCCCCCATCCTGGCTTGCGCGTTGCTTGGCCGAGACGCGTTTTCATCGCCGTCCGTGCCGGGAGCAGTAACGCTGGCCGCTTCCTCTGCCGCCGTCGGTGGGAAAGAAACATCCGCCACCGGCGCGCCGCCATCCGCGCTTGCAACCGCATCAGGCGCTGTATCTCCCAATGCCGCGCAAGCTTGGGCGGCACGCGAATCGTCCGCGTTTTCCTGAGCAGGTGGGCAAGTCTCGATTCGCGCTGCGTCAGGCCGACGGCTGACCGCACCATCGGAACCTGCGTCAGATTTCAGCGTTTTTTTTTCAACTGCGGCGGCGCCTACGGACGCCGGCGGGGCCGTTGATGCCGCCGCAACAGCGCCATCCCCCGCTTTGAATGGCAGCAGACGCAATAGCGTCATGGTCAGACCAGCGTACTCATCCGGGGCCAAGCCCAGTTCGGCGCGCCCGTGGATGCACAGGCTGTAGAGCAGTTGCGTCTCGTCGGGGGGCAGCACAGCGGCCAGCCGGGCGATTTCTGCCGCGTCGGCATCGGCGGCGTCACCGTCGAGGCCTGACATGTCCGGCACCGCCTGCCGCACCGCCATGCGTTGCAGCGCGGTCGCCATATCTTCCAACACGGTGGCAGCCGACATGCCCTGCTCGCGCAGGTGATCGATCCGTTCGACCACCGTCCGCCCGTCGGCAGCAGCCAGCGCGCCGATCAATTCGAACACCACGCCACGATCGACGCTGCCCAACATCTGGCGCACGGCGCTCTCTTGCAGCCGGCCGGCGCTGAAGGCAATGGCCTGGTCGGCCAAACTAAGCGCATCGCGCATTGAACCGCGCGCGGCTCGCGCGATCAGGCGCAGCGCCTGCGCGTCGGCATCGATTTGTTCCTGCGCCAGCACGCCTTGCAGGTGCGCCAGAATCGTCTCCGGCGCCATAGGCCGCAGGTTGAATTGCAGGCAGCGGCTCAAAACCGTCACCGGCACCTTTTGCGGGTCGGTGGTGGCAAGCACGAATTTGAGGTACTCCGGCGGCTCCTCCAGCGTCTTGAGCATGGCATTGAAAGCCGTGTTGCTAAGCATGTGCACTTCGTCGATCATGAAGACCTTGAAGCGCCCCTCCACCGGCTTGTATACCGCTTGCTCCAGCAGTTGCTGCACCTCGTCCACGCCACGGTTGGAGGCTGCATCCAGTTCGGTGTAGTCAACAAAGCGCCCGGCATCGATTGCGGTACATGCCGGGCAAACGCCGCACGGCGTCGCGGTGATGCCGCCGTTGCCGTCCGGGCCGGTGCAGTTGAGCGACTTGGCCAGAATGCGCGAGACCGTCGTCTTGCCCACTCCGCGCGTGCCGGTAAACAAATAAGCATGGTGCAGCCGCTGCTGCGTAAGCGCGTGCGTGAGCGCCTGTACCACGTGCTCTTGCCCCACCATTCCGGAAAAATCCCGGGGCCGGTACTTGCGGGCCAGAACCAAGTAAGACATGGGCGGATTCTACGGGGCACAAACAGAACGCTGACGAGCGCGCGCGCACCATGCCTTGATGCTTTCCCGCCACAGTGCTTTTCCGACCCGAGTGACAACTATTTCCGGAACCGGTATGCTGCCATCGCATCATAGGTTGCTGTATCGCACCCATTACATACCGCGTTCGGTCAGGAGTGGAATCGGCCAGAACGGGAACCCATCATGTCGCCTTTCGCTACCCATTCGGACCTGCTGCCGGCCGCCGCCGCACCGCATACCTTGCCCTGCAAACCCGGTGTCGCCAGTCAGGCGCAACCGTGTCTTCGAGTGCTCTTGGAAGAGTGCAACCTATTGCACCTTTTGGAAGGTTGTTGCCACCCGCGCGCCACTCGATTGCGCGAACAGCTCAGCGTCCATCCCGATGCCCGGCAAATCAGCGCCCTGAGCGACGAAGTCCTGCGGCTCCTGACCGTGTGTTACGGCGCTGCCGAAGTACGGCGCCGATTGCACAAATTGACCGAATCGGTCTGACCTTCAATCGAAGCCTGCCCTACAATCCGTGCTGACGGGCCTTCCCGCATGGTGAAGGAGCCAACCGGGTCAGGTGGGGAACCAAGCAGCCCCAACTTTGGAGCCAGTGCCGGGGTCAAGGCTCGTCATCCTCTCTCCCCTTTTCTGGCCGCCTTGTGCTGCGGCAGGGGATTGTGATTCCCCCACCCATCTTCCTTCTTCAATCGTCGGCAGGCGCGCGGCTGTCCGGGGCGCTGTTCGGTTTGTCTTGAGAAGTCGGCGCCGGTTTTAAACTGCTGGCGCCAATGCCACCCGTGGCCGCATGGTTGCGCGCCTCCTCAGCGGGCAGCAGCGCCGGGTGCGTGACGTGCACCGAACCGTCTTGCGGAAAGCGCGGGTCGTTATAGAGTTGGTCGGTGCGACTGATCTTGATCGCCTCATACAGCAGGCCGAAGGACGCCGTGACAGCGAACATCAAGAGGCCAATGATCATCCACACATACGGGTAATGCCACCAGGCGGCGGAACGTTCGGGAGCGGGACGGACGGGTACGGTCATAGAAAAACTACCTCAGGGAATGATGAAAACGGCTTTTTCGCGCACTTCGCGACCGTCGCTTTCGTGAATGATGAAGTGGATGGGTTGTGAGCCTTGGTGACCTGCATTGATCGGCACGCGCACGCTGAGCGGCACCCATTGTGCATCTGCAGCGCCAATGGTCAAGTCACCAGGAGGTACATCGACAAGCACCTCGATGCCTGGCAGACCCTCGGCAGAAATGGTGTAATTTTGCGTACGCTCGGAAGCGTTCATGATCTGCAAGCGATAAACGTTCTCGATCTTGCCGCCCGGAGCATAACGCGCCAGCGTGGCGCGATCGCGCACCACATCTACCTTGAAGGGCGGACGCAGCACCAGACTGGTCACCAAGCCGGCAATGATCACGCAGAGAATGGTCAAATAAACCAACACCCTGGGGCGAAACACGTGCCGCAACACCGCACGGTCACTCCAGCCCTCGGCAAGCGCGCGCTCAGTCGAATAACGGATCAAGCCGCGCGGATAGCCGACCTTGTCCATGATCTCGTCACAGGCATCAACGCAAGCGGCGCAACTGATGCATTCGTATTGAAGACCGTCGCGGATGTCGATACCCGTTGGGCAAACCTGTACGCACATCGTGCAGTTGACGCACTCGCCCAACCCGAGTGACTTGTAATCGGCCTTGCGCGAACGCGAACCGCGCGGTTCGCCGCGCTTCTCGTCATAGGTAACGATCAGGGTGTCACGGTCGAACATCGCGCTTTGGAAGCGCGCGTAAGGGCACATGTATTTGCAAACCTGCTCGCGCATGTACCCCGCAAAACCATAGGTGAAAAAGCCATAGAACAGGATCCAGAACAGTTCCCATCGGTTCAGCGAAAATCCCATCACATCGGCAGCCAGACCGTGTATGGGCGTGAAGTAGCCCACAAAGGTAAAGCCTGTCCACAACGCCACGATGATCCAGGCCACCTGCTTGGCCGTCTTGCGCAGCAACTTCTGCCCCGTCATCGGTCCGGCATCAAGCCTCATGCGCGCCTGGCGGTTACCCTCGATCTTGTTCTCTATCCACATGAAAATCTCGGTATAGACCGTTTGCGGACAGGTGTAACCGCACCACTGACGCCCCGCGACAGCAGTGAACAGGAACAACGACAAAGCCGAGATGATGAGCAGGCCAGTCAAGTAAATTAAATCTTGCGGGTAGAACACCAGCCCGAAGATGTAAAAGCGCCGCACCGAAAAGTCCAGCAACAACGCCTGCCGGCCATGCCACATCAACCACGGCATGCCATAGAAAAAAAGCTGGGTAGCAAACACGAAAAACCAACGCCAGCGGGCAAAGATGCCGCTCGCGCTACGCAGATAGACCTTCTTGTGCTTTTGGTAGAGCCAAACAGTAGCCTCTTCGTTGCCTGCCGCTTTCGGCGGGTCACCGGCTACCGGCTGTGTCGGCTGGGAAGCGGGGGAAGGTTTCTGGTCCGGAGTAGAAGTAGTCACGAATTCGATCCAACAAAACTGAACGTGCGGTCAAACCAAAGCAATCTGCCGAATGCCAAAAGCGCACACTCTGTAACAAGTGTAAACGATACCGATCCCGGCAAGGACACCTAAAAATAAGGGCGGCACAAGGCCGCCCCATCATAAAAGTGCGATCCGGGACCGCTGCTTAGTTGCCAGTCGTTGATCCCGAGGCTCCCGCTTTTGCTGAGATCTGCTTTATTGTTGTTGCTCACTGGCCGCTTGACTGACCGCCGGTGCGGCAGCCGTAGGCTCTACACCACCACCCTTTCCCCAGACATAAGCAGTCAACACGTCGATCTGCGCCGGGGTGAACTTTTTGCCCCATGCCGGCATCATACGTACGATACCGTTGGCGTTGCCGTTACCTTCGTTAATCATCTTGGTAATGAACTCTTCACTGGGCTGCCCCAGGAACCACTTGCTACCAGCCGTCAGGTTAGGCGCACCCAGTTGCGGATTGCCCTTGCCGTCAGCACCGTGGCAGGCCGCGCAAATGGTCTTGAACTTAGGTTCGCCCAGAGCCGCACGTGCGGGGTCGTTGGGCATACCGGCCAAACCGAGTACGTAATTGGCAACGTTTTTCACATCGTCAGGCGTACCAACCGATGGTGCCTGCGGAGGCATGACCGGGATACGACCATTAGTGATGGTGTCATGAATAGCTTGCGGCGTACCACCCCAGATCCAAGTCTTGGCAGTCAGGTCCGGGAAGCCCCCTTGCGCCGCACCCTTGGCATCCGAGCCGTGACACTGAGCGCAGTTGTTCATGAACAGGCGGTCACCAATATCCATGGCTTGCTTGTCCTTGGCCAGTTGCTCGGTGGTCTTACCCGCAAAGGCAGCGTAGATAGGAGCAATGGCCTGGTCGCCTTGCTGCATTTCCTCGTCGAACTGCTTTTGCGAACTCCAGTTCAGATAGCCTTGGTAAAAACCCAAGCCGGGGAAAAGCGCAAAATAAATAAGCCCGAATACGCACAGGAGAAAGAACATCACCACCCACCAACGTGGCATCGGGTTATTGAACTCGCGCAGATTCTCGTCCCAGACGTGGCCCGTGGTGTTATCCTGAGCCGCTGGCTTGACTTTGCCGTTAAAAAATAACAACCAGAGGTTGAAGATAATCCCCACCAGGACAACGACCCCGATGAAGATTGCCCAGAAACTGCTTTTAAAATCGCTCATTTTGGTTTCCTTGCCAAACTAACAACGCATGATGGCGTAACAGATGGAACCGACAGCATGTGGCTGCGCGCTGGCTGATTGTGCCGAGACACGCCTCCTCACTCCTCCTCGAACGGCAACTGGGCCGCCTCATCGAAGCTCTCGCGGTTACGCGCAGACCAAGCCCACACGATAATCTTGAGGAACATAATAAGCGACACCACGGTTCCTATGGTGCGCAAAAGGTTAATGCCGCTCATGTGTTACTCCACCTATCCAACGTTGATCAATCTTTCGGGCCGTTCACACCTAGACTTTGCAGGTAGGCAATCAACGCGTCCAATTCGGTTTTACCCTTGAGTTGATCAGGTGCATTGGCGATGTCCTCGTCGGTGTAGGGCACACCCAAGGTACGCATAGCCTTCATGTGAGCCTGAATGTTGCTTGTATTGACCGGTTGGAAACCTTCCACCCAATCAAACGTTTTGGGCTTATCCAGAGGCGTTTTTTCCAGCCATGGGAAAGCGGGCATGTTCGACTCGGGCACCACGTCACGCGGGTTATGCAAGTGCACACGATGCCAGTCGTCGCTGTAACGGCCACCCACACGCGCCAGATCAGGACCGGTACGCTTGCTGCCCCATTGGAAGGGGTGGTCATAGACCGACTCACCGGCCACCGAATAGTGGCCATAGCGCAGATACTCGGCACGGAACGGACGAATCATCTGCGAGTGGCACACGTAACAGCCTTCGCGGATGTAGATGTCGCGGCCAGCCAGTTGTAGCGCGGTGTAGGGCTTGAGACCCGGCACCGGCTCGGTGGTGCTTTTCTGAAAGAAGAGCGGCACGATTTCCACGAAACCGCCGATGCACACGGTGATCAAAATCAGCACAATCATCAGAAAGTTGCTGGTTTCAATTTTGGCGTGACCGCCTTGTTGTTGTACTGCTGTTGCCATGTTCAGAACTCCTCGAATATCAGGCGTGAGCAGCCGCCACCGCAGGGATGGAAACTGGAGCGACGCGCCCGGCCGTTGCCGTTTTGATCGTATTCCACAGCATCACCACCATACCCGACAGGTACAGCAGACCGCCAACCAGACGCAATATGTAGAACGGATAGGTAAATTTGATGGATTCGACGAAGGTATAGGTCAGCGTACCGTCGGGGTTAATGGAACGCCACATCAGGCCCTGCATCACACCGGCAATCCACATAGCAGCGATGTAGAGCACGATACCAATGGTGGCAATCCAGAAATGCAATTCCACGGCCTTGGTGCTGAACATCTGCTTGCGGTCAAACAAGCGCGGGATCAGGTAATACAGCGAGCCGATGGAAATCATGCCCACCCAGCCCAGCGCGCCAGAGTGCACGTGCCCAATGCCCCAATCGGTGTAGTGCGAAAGTGCGTTGACGGTCTTGATAGCCATCATCGGCCCTTCGAAGGTGGACATGCCGTAGAACGACAACGCCACGATCAGGAAGCGCAGAATCGGGTCATCGCGCAGCTTGTTCCAGGCACCCGACAGGGTCATGATGCCGTTGATCATGCCGCCCCAGCTCGGCGCCAGCAAAATCAGCGAGAAGATCATCCCCACACTTTGCACCCAGTCCGGCAGCGCCGTGTAGTGCAGATGGTGAGGACCAGCCCACATGTAAACAAAGATCAGTGACCAGAAGTGGACGATGGACAGCCGATAGCTGTACACCGGCCGGCCGGCTTCTTTGGGCACGAAGTAGTACATCATGCCCAGGAAAGCCGCCGTCAGGAAAAAGCCCACTGCGTTGTGGCCGTACCACCATTGCACCATGGCATCCTGCACGCCCGCATACACTGAGTAAGACTTGAACCACCCTACCGGCAAGCTCATGCCGTTGACGATGTGCAACAGCGCCACGGCAATAATGAATGCACCGTAGAACCAGTTGGCCACGTAGATATGCTTGACCTTACGCGTACCGACGGTGCCAAAGAAAACGATGGCATAGACTACCCAAATAATGGCAATCAAGATAGTGATCGGCCACTCGAGTTCGGCGTATTCTTTGCCGCGCGTCATACCCAACGGTAACGTAACGGCAGCTAATACGATTACCAACTGCCAACCCCAAAAAGTAAAAGCAGCCAGTTTGTCGGAGAACAACCGTACCTGACAGGTACGTTGAACCACGTAATAGCTTGTCGCAAACAGCGCACAGCCGCCAAAAGCAAAGATCACCGCATTGGTGTGCAGTGGCCGCAATCGGCTATAGGTGGTAAATGGTATGCCGAGATTGAGTTGCGGCCAGGCCAACTGAGCGGCGATGATAACGCCGACCAGCATGCCTACCACCCCCCAGACCACCGTCATAACAGCGAACTGACGGACTACCTTGTCGTTGTAGACCGTAGCTTTCATATTGGGAAATGTCATTGGTGTACCTCTTCCTAGGACGCTTGGCAAGTTTAAATCCGGGCCCCTTGCGGAGCTTGATCTACGTCAATCATCTTCAAGAATGCGTTCGCCTTCGCGCTCGATGTCGTCAAATTGCCCATGCTGGATCGCCCACCACAGAGCCACCAGAATGGCGAATACGACCACCACCGACAGCGGTATCAGCAAATACAAGATATCCATCATGCCACCTTTGCCGATGAAGGGGAAGATAACCCGATGGGTTTACTCGGCTGCTGATCGAGCTGCCCTCCCCTGTCATCCGAATGTGTATTGGTATTGGGTGCGTCGGCGGCGGCGGTGTCGGACGTCGACGGTGTCGAAGCCAACCGCAGCGCGTTAAGCACCACCAGCAGCGAACTGATCGCCATGCCCAAACCTGCCGCCCAAGCCGGCATGTAGCCGAAAATGGCCAGCGGTACCGCGACGACGTTGTAGATCGCCGCCCAGGCCAAATTTTGTCGGACAACGCGCAGCGTGCGGCGTGACTGGGTCAGCACGCGTGGGATAACCAGCAAATGGTCGGTCAGCGCCACAAAATCGGCGCGTGAGCGCGCGATCGGCGTTGCGCGGCCAAAGGCAAACGACACGTCCGCCCCCGCTAGTACTGGAGCGTCGTTGAGTCCATCGCCCACCATCGCCACGCAACGGCCGTTACCCTGCAACGCACGCAGCGCAGCCAGTTTGCCGTCGGGCTTCAAGCCCCCTTGCGCTTCGTCGGCACCAACCTCTTGCCCAAGGCGCTCAGCAGCTTCGGCCTGATCGCCCGAATACACACAAACCCGCTTGCCTTGTTGGTGCAACTCGGTTATTGCCGCTGCCGCATCGGCGCGCACATCTTCTCTCAGGCAAAAGGTGGCCAGCCATCCGGCCTCGTCGGCCAGATACGCCGCCAGCCCCGGCACGGCGTGCGCAACCGCGCCGGTAAAGGGGGCCGAACCGAGACGGATTTCACCTACGCCCGCCACCTGCCCGGTCACCCCGGCGCCGCTGTGTTCGCCGGTGACGCGCACTTTTTCGGCACTATACGCCCCTCCTTGTGTCGGCAGCGCTTGGACCAACGCGCGCGAGACCGGGTGCAGGCTCCCGCGCGCTAATTGCGCGGCCCAAGTTAACGCGCGCGCGCGTTCTGCGCCGGGGCGCAATTCGACGCTCTCCAGCGCAAAAGCATCGTGCGTGAGCGTACCGGTCTTGTCGAACACGACCGTATCAATGCGCGCCAGCACCTCCAGCGCCGACAACCGCCGCACCAGCACACCATCGCGCGCCAACGCCCCCGCGCTGGCCAGCATCGCCGTTGGCGTTGCCAGGGAAAGCGCGCATGGGCACGTCACCACCAACACCGCCACCGCAATCATCACGGCTCGTTCCGGATTCACGTGCCACCACCACAGACACGACAGCGCAGCCGCGAGCAACACGAAGATCAAAAACGGCTTGGCCCAACGGTCGGCCACCCGCGCAATGGTGGGCTTGCTCACCATGGCCTGTTCCATCAATGCCACGATTTGGCCATAGCGCGTGTCGGCGCCGATGCGCTGCACGCACACATCTACCGGCGCGGCCAAATTGTGGCTCCCCGCCACCACTGTGCTCTCGACCACCATGCCATCTACCGCCGCATTACCCGCAGCGCGCGGTAACGGCGTCGATTCACCGGTCAGCAGTGCCTCATCGACCAGCGTCTGGCCGCGCACCAAAAAACCGTCGGCTGGGAAGGTCTCGCCCGGCAACACCCGCACCGTATCGCCCTCACGCACGCGACGCGCAGACACGCGCTCCCATTCGCCCGATGCGGATAGACGCTGCACGCTTTCGGGCAGGCGGTGCATCAACGCCTCCAACGCACCGGCGGTGCGGTCGCGCAACCGCAACTCCAACCAACGGCCCGAGAGCAGGAAAAAGACGAACATCGTCAGCGAATCGAAATACACCTCTCGCCCGAATACGCCTTTGGGCTCGAAAGTGCCCAACATGCTCACCACGAAGGTGACCAACATGCCCAGCGCCACCGGCAGGTCCATACTGACACGGCGCAGGCGCAAATCAAGCCAGGCGTTGCGTAAAAAGGGCTGACAGGAAAACAACATCACCGGCAAGGACAGCACCCACTGCGCCCAACGCAACAAATGCACCAAGTCCGGCGCGATCGCTCCCGGTGCGCTGAAGTAGATCGGCACCGCGTACATCATCACCTGCATCATGCACAGGCCGGCCACGCCCCAGCGCCACATCATCTGGCGCGTTTCGGCGCGTCGGCGCTCGGCAGCTTGCGGATCATGCGCGGGCGCGGGCCGGTAACCGACCGCCAGTACCGCACCCATCCACGCCGACGGACGCGTGATGGTGTCGTCCCACACCACACGGCCCCGGTGACTGACGCTGTTGACCTGCGCCTCAAACACACCCGGCGTAGCACACAGCGCTTGTTCTATGGTGACGGCGCAAGCCGCGCAATGCATCCCCTCGAACACCACCGTGGATTCCCAGCAATGGGTATCGTCGGCACCGGCGGGCGCGTTGGACGACGCTCCCGCCGCATGGCCGACTGGGCAACTAAATTCGAGCCACTCGTCGCGCTCGTCGAGCACGCGCAAATCATGCGCCGGCACGGCCTTGTGCGCCGCCGTATCGGCAACGGCGGACGTAACAAAAGCCGTATTCAGCGCTGGGTTCGGGAAAGAAGGGCGTGCACTTTGCATGGTGATGATTGTGCGCGATTGCCGCTCATCACAGATGAATGAACAGTTACTTTTGATACGCTTTTCGTGATTGGCTTGATCCGTATCAAGGCCGGTCATGCTGCGGTATCGTGTAATCTGCAAGATATCTACGGATTCACAGGAGTTATCTGTTATGTACAAACGTATCCTTGTCGCCACTGACGGTTCCGAGCTGGCGCAAAAGGCCGTCGACAGCGCCATCGAATTGGCTGCCTTGGCTGGTGCCGAGTTGATTGCCTTGCGCGTTGTACCGCGTTACCCGCAAAGTTACTTTGAAGGCTCGATCCCGCTCTCCGCCGACGATGTGGCGCGGGTGGAAAAACAATGGAACGACGATGGCCGCTCCACCGTCGAAGCCGTGAAGATCGCCGGCGAAGCCAAGGGCATAACCGTCAAGCCGATCTTGGCTAAATCCGACATCGTGTCGGATGCGCTCATTGCCGCCGCCAAGAAGCATGAGGCCGACCTGATCGTCATGGCCTCGCACGGCCGCAAGGGCGTCAAGCGCCTGCTGTTGGGCAGCGAGACCATGCAGGTGCTCACGCATTCGGAAACACCGGTGCTGGTATTGCGCTGAGGCACCAGGCAGAAGTCAAACGTTCGGCGTCAAGTACTCAACCGGTCAGGCAAACACCAAAAAAGCGCCGTCCGGTTTTGACGCCGAGCGTTTGTGCGCAACGCTCAACCGGCCTGTCCTTTCATCTCGTCGCGTAACCCCATCTCCAGTCGGTCGATGCGGGCTTGTAAATCGCGGCCCAGCGCTTCGACGGCAGAGGTGAGTTGTCCGCCCAGCGCATCCGTTTGCGCCGGGTGCTCGCGCAGACCGGCTTCGGCACGGTCCATACGGGCCAGCACCTCGCGCGATTGGTCCTCCTGCGCCGCCGACAAGCGCGTGATCTGTTGTTCCAAATACCCGCGCAATTCGGTCAGGCGCGATGCCTCGGCCTGCTCTGCCAGTTCGCGCTGCGCCGCCAGTTCGCGCGCATGGCGGCGCGCCTCCCGCAGCAGCGTGCCTTGCAAATACACCACGAACACCCCGAACAGCACGCATAACAGCACCATGAGCACGAGCAATATCAGCCCCAGCGGCGCATGCAAGCTGGTCACCAGCAAATTGATGTCGGTCGGTGCGGTCACTGCCGACCAGTTGCTCCCGACAAACCCCGCAATGCCGATGCCGACCACCAGCAAAATCACCCAACGTAGCGACATAGCTGAACCTCCTGGTCTCCTTGATTACCCGACGCCGGGTTGCCCGGCGGCTTTCGGGCGCCGGTAAGTCGCCCAAACCCACAGCACAATACCCAATACCACCATCGGCGCGGACAACCACTGCCCCATCGACAAGTGCAGCGGCAGCGCCGACATCCCCGGATAGTCGTCCGGTTGACGGAAGTATTCGACGATAAAGCGCAAACACCCGTAGCCGATCAGGAACGCCCCGCTCACTTGCCCCATCCGGCGGGGCTTGCGCGCATACAGCCAGAGCAGCACGAACAGCAACAGCCCTTCCAGCAACGCCTCATAAATCTGCGAGGGATGGCGCGGCAACATTGACCCGCTTTGCGGAAACACCATCGCCCAAGGCAGCGTTGGGTCGGCAATCCGCCCCCACAGCTCCCCGTTGATGAAGTTGCCGATACGGCCCGCCGCCAACCCCACGGGCACACACGGCGCGCCGAAATCCATCACCTGCCAGAACGGCTTGTGGTGCCAGCGTGCGAACAGCAGTTGCGACAAGATCACGCCCAGCAGCCCGCCGTGAAAGCTCATACCGCCGTCCCAGACGGCAAATATCTGCAACGGATTCGCCGCATAAAACTCTGGCTTGTAGAACAGGCAAAAGCCCAACCGCCCGCCCAATACCACGCCCAGCACGCCCAGAAACAGCAGGTCATCCACATCCTGCTGGCGCCACGCGCCCGGTCCGGTAATCGACCGATACGGTTCATGTTTGAGGAGGCGCCTTCTCGCCAGCAACCAGAACAACACAAACGCGACCAAATACGTCACGCCGTACCAGTGCACCGCAAGCGGCCCGATCCGCACCGCTATCGGGTCAATATGGGGATACATCAACATGTGCGTATTGTGGCCGAGACGCAAAACACCGGTTATGCGCGACCTCGGCAAGCCTCCCATTAGCCGATCCAGCCCCACTTCAAGACGGGTACTTTTCGAGCAGCGCGTACCGTGACTGTTACCTTCACCACGATGCGCCCTCGATGCGACAATGTCCACATGGATGATCTCGACATTGCCCAAGTCCTGCATCGACTTGGCGTGCAAGCACGCACGGCTTCGCGCGACATGGCACGCGCTAGCGCGGCCAGCAAAGCGCATGCGTTGCGCGAATTGGCGCGCCTGTTGCGCGCGGGCGGCGAGCCGCTGACGGCTGCCAACCGGGCCGACTTGGATCGCGCTCAAGCGGCGGCAAATCTCTCCGCACCGATGCTCGATCGTTTGAAACTCACGCCCACCATCATCGAGACCTGCGCGCAAGGCTGCGAACAACTGGCGGCCATGCCCGACATCGTGGGGCAAGTGTCCGGCCTGTGCCAGCAGCCCAGCGGCATCCGCGTCGGCCGGATGCGTGTGCCCATCGGCGTGTTCGGCATGATTTACGAAAGCCGCCCCAACGTCACCATTGAGGCAGCCAGTCTGTCGATCAAAAGCGGCAACGCCTGCATCCTGCGCGGCGGCAGTGAAGCACTGGAAAGTAACAGAGCACTTACCGAACTAGTGCGCGCGGCGCTGGCAACCGCGGGTCTGCCGCCGGACGCCGTGCAACTGGTGCCAACCACCGACCGCGAGGCCGTTGGGCACTTGATCGCCATGCCCGATTACGTGGACCTCATCATCCCGCGCGGCGGACGGGGCTTGATTGAGCGCATCAGCCGCGACGCCAAGGTACCCGTCATCAAACACCTGGACGGCAATTGCCACACCTACGTCGATGACCCCTGCGACGTGGAGATGGCGGTGACGGTAACGGACAACGCCAAGACACAAAAATACAGCCCCTGTAACGCCACCGAAAGCCTGCTGGTGGCACGCGGCGTAGCCAGCGCATTTCTGCCGCGCATCGGTGCCGTTTTTGCCGCCAAGGGCGTAGAGATGCGCTGCGACGCCGAATCCAAGGCCATTTTGCAAACCGTGTCCGGCGCGCGCATCACAGACGCGGTGCCAGCCGATTGGACGGCGGAATACCTGGCACCTATCATCAGCATCAAGACCGTGGCGGACATGGACGAGGCCATCTCCCACATCAACCGCTACTCCAGTCACCATACCGACGCTATCCTGACGCGTGATTTCGCGCACGCGCAGCGTTTTTTGCGTGAGGTTGACTCGGCCAGCGTCATGGTCAATACCAGTACGCGCTTTGCCGACGGCTTTGAATACGGCTTGAGCGCGGAGATCGGCATCAGCACCGACAAGTTTCATGCACGCGGCCCGGTAGGAGCGGAAGGACTAACATCGCTCAAGTGGGTAGTACTGGGTCAAGGGGAAGTCAGGCGGTGATGAAAAGTACGCTACGCCCCGCCGCGTCAACCGATACTGACTTGGCCGCGTACGCGCGCGCCTAGAATGAGCAGGGCAAAAGATTCTTCACTTTCATGGTTCCACATCTGATCACGGCCTTGTCCGGCCCCCTCAACGAACTGGAACAGCGCATTCTGGATGCAACGCCGGTAATCGAACGCTGGTTCCGCCTGGAATGGATGGAACACACCCCGCCGATTTACACGGCGGTGGATATTCGCAATGCGGGCTTCAAGGTAGCGCCGGTAGATACCAATCTGTACCCCGCCGGTTGGCACAATCTGGCCGAAGACGTCATGCCGCTGGCGGTACAAGCGGCGCAGGCTGCCGTGGAAAAGATTTGCCCGGAAGCGCGCAATTTGCTGATCGTGCCGGAAAACGGCAGCCCCGGCAATTTTTACCTGGCTGGGCTGGTGCGGTTACAGCAGATATTCCGCATGGCCGGCTTGAACGTGCGCTTCGGCTCGATCGACCCGGCGCTCAAGCAAAGTACGCCCTACTCGCTGTCCACCGGCGCATCGGTAACGTTCGAGCCGTTGCAACGCATCGGCCCGGCGGGGCGGCGGCTGGGCCTAAAGCACTTCGATCCTTGCACCATTTTGCTCAACAACAACCTGGCGGCGGGCGTACCGGGAATTCTGGAAGAACTCAACGAGCAGTACCTGCTGCCGCCCCTGCAAGCGAGTTGGCCGGTGCGGCGCATGAGCCGCCACTATCAATGTCACGAAGAAATTTGTAAGCGCTTCGGGAAACTGCTGGGCATCGACCCCTGGCTGATTCACCCCCTGTCCGCGCCCTGCGGCGAAATCGACCCCCGCACGTCCGAAGGCGCGGCAGCGCTGCGCGAGCAAACCAGCGGATTGCTGTCCAAGATCCGGCGCAAGTACAAGGAATACAACCTGCACGACAAGCCATTCGTCATCATCAAGGCGCGCGGCCATTTGCTGCATTTGGCCGTGGTGCATGACATCAAAGAACTCGATGCGCTGCTGGCGCATCTGCCCAAAGGCAAGGAAGAAACCCAGAAAAACGGCAAGAGCGCATTCAACACCGTGCCACCATACGAATTTTTGGTGCAAGAAGGCGTTCTCACGTGCGAGCGCATCCGGCAAGAAGAGGCCGAACCGGCGGTCTACACCATCGACCGCTACGTGGTGGGAGGCTACTACCGCGTGCGTGTGTCAGCGGCGGGCAAGCGCACGCGCTATGTGCCGCTGGCATTTGCCGGAGACACGCAACTACCGCGCCCAGTGCGCGAAACCAAGAGCAACACGGCAGCGCCCAACCGCTTTTACTTGTATGGCGTAATCGGACGGTTGGCGCTGGTAGCAGCGAGCTACGAGCTGGAAGCGACCGACCCAGAGATGATGGCGCTGGACGAGGCCCTCTGAGCCATCGGCTCGGCCAAGGCTCACCGTTCCCGCTCTACCCGGATCAGGAAAATTCGCATGTCCTCGTCAACCGTGACCAAATCGCCGCTCCCCACGCTGATGATCGGAGCGTTGGGCGTCGTCTATGGCGACATTGGCACCAGTGTGCTCTACACCCTCAAGGAAGTCTTCCAAGAAAGCCACCACGTGCCTTTCACCCCCGCCAACGTCTATGGCGTGCTGTCGCTGGTGTTTTGGACGCTGACCATCATCGTCTCGATCAAATACGTCACGCTGGTGCTGCGCGCGGATAACCACGGCGAAGGGGGCCTGATTGCCATGCTGGCGTTGGCCTCGCAATCCATCGGCTCACGCGCGCCGGCGCTGCGTCGGGTGATGATGCTGGTGGGTATCTTCGGCGCGTGTCTGTTTTATGGCGACGGGGTGATTACGCCCAGCATTTCGGTGCTCTCCGCGATGGAGGGCCTGGAAGTGGTCTCGCCGGGTCTAAAAGATGGCGTAATCCCGTTCACACTCATCGTCCTGTTCCTGCTGTTCTGGTGGCAAAAGCGCGGCACCGGCGGCATCGGCCGGTTCTTCGGCCCCATCATGCTGGTGTGGTTCATCACTATCGCTGCTTTGGGTGTGTACCACATCATCGGGCATCCGGCCATTTTGTGGGCATTGTTGCCAACCCATGCGCTAAGCTTTATCGCGCACAACACGGACATCGCCTTCATCATCTTAGGTGCGGTGGTGCTATGCGTCACAGGCGGTGAGGCGCTCTATGCCGACATGGGGCACTTCGGCAAGCATCCGATACGCTTGACCTGGTTCTCGCTCATCATGCCTGCGCTGGTGCTCAACTATTTCGGCCAAGGTGCACTCATGCTGGCCGATCCGCGGTCGATACACAACCCGTTCTTTCACCTTGCACCCAGTTGGCTCACGCTGCCGCTGGTGCTGTTGGCGACGGCGGCAACCGTAATCGCCTCACAGGCGCTGATCTCCGGTGCTTTCAGCGTAACCAAGCAGGCCATCCAACTGGGCTATTTACCCCGGCTGCAAATACGCCACACCAGCACACGCGACCTGGGCCAAATCTACCTGCCGTTCGTCAACTGGGCCTTGTTCGGCATGATCGTGCTGACCGTGGCACTGTTCAAATCTTCGGACAACCTGGCGGCAGCCTACGGCATCGCGGTAACGCTGGACATGCTCATCACCACCACCTTGACTTTCTTCGTGATCCGCTTCGGCTGGGGTTACCCGCTTTCGTTGTGTCTGGCTGCCACGGGCTTTTTCTTCATCGTAGATTTCACCTTTTTCTCGTCGAACTTGATGAAGCTGGTCGGCGGCGGGTGGTTCCCGCTGCTCATCGCGGGCACGGTATTTTTGCTCATGACCACCTGGCGGCGTGGCCGCGAGCTGATGAATAACACCTTGCGCGCGAGCGCCATTGAACTCAAACCTTTTCTCGATTCGGTCTTCCTGGCGCCACCCGTGCGCGTTTCGGGCACGGCGATATTCCTGGTCGCGCAGCCCAACTTCGTGCCCAACGCACTGCTGCACAACCTCAAGCACAACAAAGTGCTGCACGAGCAAAACCTGTTCGTGCACGTGCGCAGCCACGAGGAACCGTGGATCGGACTGGACAAGCGCATCGAACTCGAACCCCTGGGCCACCACTGTTGGCAGGTAGCGCTCAATTACGGCTTCAAGAATGACCCCGACCTGCCGCGCTCGTTGGAACTGCTCAAGGGCCGCGGCATCGAACTCAACCCGATGACGACCAGCTACTTTCTCTCGCGTGACATCGTCACCCCCACGGTCGGCGCGGGCATGAGCTTCTGGCGCGAAAAACTGTTCGCACAAATGCACCACAACGCCACTTCGGCAGCAGAGTTCCTGAACCTACCCAACAACGAAGTGGTGGAGCTGGGATCGAAGTTGCAGATTTGACATTGCCGCCTAACGTTGAGCCGTGCACGAACAACATGGCTCCCTCGCGCTGTAGCGTGGGCTTGGGCACAAAAGCCATCTCCATTGGTTGCCAAAGCGCGCTCGCGGCAATGCGCGCAGCGAGCACGCGGCGCCGCGTACACCGACACCATCATCAGCTTCCACTCACATCCAATTGAACATGTAGACCCCATCACCCTCCCGACA
>Ga0209738_10000027_pt1 | contig 36819 bp, 37 predicted proteins | sample TergutNc150P5_FD_187289 | JGI IMG/M metagenome (GOLD analysis project Ga0209738, IMG submission 187289) | Nasutitermes corniger P5 segment gut microbial community from laboratory colony in Florida, USA - Nc150 P5 (SPAdes) (version 2) | ecosystem: Host-associated > Arthropoda: Insects >...
ATCTGCTTGTCTTCCAGGAAGCGCATAAAGACCAGGCGGTCGATGGTGCGCTGCACCAGTTCGGTGAGCACGGGGGAATCCAGCGTGGTGTCGGCCTTCTTGAACGCCTTGGCCAGCGTTTCGCGGTAGTCCGCCAGATCCAGCAGAAAACTTTCATCGACACTTTGATAGCCGCCCTTGAACAGGCCGCGCTGCTTCGCGCCGCCCCTGGGTTTCGGCATCTCTTCAATGCGGCGCAGCCAGGAGCCATCGGCATGCGCCTCGCGCGAGAACAGCCAGTAGAACTCAGCGAATTTGTCCGCATCGCGCAATTCGCTGTAGTGCCAGCGTTTGTAGCATTGCTGCAATGCGCTGTCGGGGTGCGGACGGCGGCGGCAGTCCAGCACAATGATTTCGCTGAAGTTCGTCAGCAGTGCCAGGGGCGTGCCAGCGCTGTACCCATAGCGCAGCGTCTGGAAGAATGAATCCGCGCTGCTGGCCAGATCGATCGCGGGCTTCTTGGCCTCGACATAGAAACGCACATCCCGGAAATTGGGCGCCAGGTAAAAGGCATAATCAGCGCGTTTCTGCGCGTGCGCGTTGTACACGGTGAGGGTGCGCTCTACCTTGACTTCCTGCTCGTAAGGGTTGCGCTGGCGTTCGTGATCGACATCCCAGCCCAGCGCCTTTAACAGCGGATCGATAAAGTCCTTGCGCGCCTCGGCTTCCTGATACGAAGATTGCAGATACCGGGTTTGCTCATAGCGGGCAAAAGATTCCACCAGATCGCAGACTGTCTGATGAGCTTGCGCGAAGGTGAGGGTTGGGCGAGTGTCAGACATCAGGCATCGGGGAAATTCTCAAGGGGCGGCGTGAATCTTATCATCCGCATAATCCACATAGCCTTGCCCGCGGCAAAAACTCACCAGCCGGATGCCCGCGCGCTGCGCCATCGCAATGGCCAGCGACGATGGCGCGGAAACCGTCGCCACCATCGGAATGCCCATGCGCGCGGCCTTGCGCACCAGCTCGTAACTCGCGCGGCTCGACAGGAACACAAAGCCCTGCCCGAAGTCCGCGCGCGCCTGCGCGAGCTGGCCAATGAGTTTGTCCAGCGCGTTATGCCGCCCGACATCCTCGAACGCGTGAAGGATCGCGCCTTGCGCATCGCACCACGCAGCGGCATGCAGGCCGCCCGTGCGTTGCGTTAGCGGCTGATGGGCAGGTAATTCGCGCGCCGCGCGCGCAATGGCATCCGGCGCAAGCTGTGCGGGAAAGCCGTTATCGGGGATGCGCTCCGGTTGCAGGTCCAGCAGTGCGATGCTTTCAATGCCGCATACCCCGCAGCCCGTGCGCCCGGCCAGCGCGCGGCGCTTTTCCTTCAATGTCGCGAAGGCCTGCTGCACGATCGTTATGCGCGCTTCGGCCCAGGGAATATCGTCCTGCGGATGCAGTTCGATGTCGATGTCCTGCACCTGCGCATTGCGCGCGACGATGCCCTCCGACAGCGCAAAGCCCAGCGCGAATACCTCAAGATCGCGCGGCGTGGCCATCATCACCGCATATGAAATGCCGTTGAACACGAGCGCGATGGGCCATTCCTCGCTGACATGATCGGCGAGCGTCTGGATATGATGGTCACGATAACGGCGCACCGGCAGTTCGATGATGCCTGGGCGTTCGGCGGCAGAGGGCGGATTCACGCTGCTTTTCCAGAATGTGTTGGCCTGTGCTGGCCTGCAATGCAATGCGTTCCAGCATACCATGCGGGCAGGCAATCCACGGAAGGAATGACGCGATGAACCTGAACGAAACACCCCAGCTTTTCCAGTTTGAAACCGCTTCGCAAACCGGCATGAAATTCATGCCGATGATCGTGCGGTTTCATCTTGATCTGCTCGGATTGCATCTGTCATTTGCGCAATGGCAGGCGCTGCCCGAGGGCGACCGGGAAAAGCTCGCCTGCTTTCCCATCATCGAAAACGCGCAGCCCGCGCCGGAATTTGGCCGCGCGCTACAGGCCATGCTGCACGCACACACGAACGCGAATACAAACGCGAACGACGAAGTGCAGCGCTTCGCGCCCGACGCGTCGCCCGCATGGCAGAACCTCGCCGCCGTGCCCGATGATGTGATCCATCAGGCCAGGCTGGCCGGCGTTCATGCGCCTGGCGTGGCACAATGGGCCAGGCTCACGGCGTTGCAGCGTTATGCGCTGTGCAAACTGTCGCGCAAGCCGCAGGTGCATCGTGATTTCACGGCGGCCATGCGCGAATTCGGGCTGTAGCATCAGTCGCATCTCTTCATGGGCGTTTCGCATATGTCGAATATCCGCGTGGAAAACATGAGTCCTGTGGTGGACCTGACGCAACGTCGGCACACCGGGCCAACGCGCACACAGCATCCGCAGTGGCATCAGCTGCTGCCGCCGTGCAACAACGCCTGTCCGGCGGGCGAGAATATCCAGGGCTGGCTGGCGCTGGCGCAGGCGGGCAAATATGAAGCGGCGTGGCGTCTGCTTGTGGCCGACAATCCGTTTCCCGCCATTCACGGGCGCGTTTGCTATCACCCCTGTGAGGTCGCGTGCAATCGCAGCGCGCTGGACAGCGCGGTGACGGTGCACGCCGTCGAACGCTTTCTGGGCGACCTGGCCATCGAACACGGCTGGACGGTGAAGCCCGCGCCTGCCACGGGAAAACGTGTGCTGATCGTCGGCGCGGGGCCTTGCGGGCTGGCTGCGGCGTGGCATCTTGCGATGCTTGGCCACACCGTCGAGATTCACGAAGCCGGCCCCATGGCGGGCGGCATGCTGCATTTCGGCATCCCCGCGTACCGGCTGCCGCGCGATGTGCTGCGCCATGAGGTCGCGCGGCTCGCGGCGCTGGGCATCCGTATCGTGCTGAATCATCCGGTTGATGATGTGCTCGCCGAAAAAGCCGCAGGGAATTTCGACGCGGCGCTGCTGGCCATTGGCGCACAGTCTGCGCGCCATGTGGAGATTCCTGCGCGCGACGCGGCGCATATCTACGATGCCGTGACCATGCTGCGCACGGCGGGCACGGGCGGGAACCTGGCGCTGGGCCGCCGCGTGATTGTGTATGGCGGCGGCAACACGGCCATGGATGCGGCGCGCACGGCGCGGCGTCTGGGCGCGCAGGAGGCGATGATCGTTTATCACCGCGACCGCCAGCATATGGGCGCGCAGCCTTTCGAGACCGAGGAAGCGCTGGAAGAGGGCATCAGGATTCGCTGGCTGTCGAGTATCCGGGATGTGGATGGCACATCGATCCGCATCGAGAAGATGCGCGTGGACGAGCGCGGCGACACCCACCCCACCGGTGAATACGAAACCCTTCAGGCCGATTCACTGATTCTCGCGCTGGGCCAGCAAACCGATACGGCCTTCCTGCGCAACGTGCCCGGCGTTGCGTTCGCGCCGGACGGCACCGTGATCGTCGGCGCAGATTTCCAGACAGGCTGCGCCGGCCTGTTCGCTGGCGGCGACATGACGCCCGCAAACCGCACGGTGACAACCGCCACAGGCCACGGCAAGCGCGCGGCGCGCCATATCAACGCCTGGCTTCATGGCCGCGTGTTCGTCAAGCCTGCGCCTCATGCGATCGTGCATTTCGACGCGCTGCATCTGCCGCTTTACAGCGACGCGCGGCCTTCCACGCAGCCCGCGCTGCCCGTGGCCGAGCGCGACGGTTTCAGGGAAGTGCGCGGCGGGCTGGACGAGCGCGACGCGCGCCACGAAGCGCGCCGCTGCCTGTCGTGCGGCAACTGCTACGAATGCGATAACTGCTATGCCGCGTGCCCGACCGGCGCGATCGAGCGGCTCGGGCCTACGCGCGGCTATGCGGTGAATCTGGCGCGCTGCACTGGTTGCGCCGTCTGTTTCGAGCAATGCCCATGCCATGCCATCGACATGGTGGCTGAAGCCGATCCGGCAGCCAACCCGACTACGGATACGGATACGGAGGCTACGCGATGAGCCGCAGCACAATGGATGGAAACACGGCAGTGGCAACCATTGCCTACCGGCTGAACGAAGTCTGCGCGATCTATCCGATCACGCCGTCATCGACCATGGCCGAACTCGCCGATCAATGGATGGCCGAAGGCGCGCTGAACCTGTGGGGCAACCTGCCCGTGGTGCAGGAAATGCAGGCCGAGGGCGGCGCGGCAGGCGCGGTGCATGGCGCATTGCAATCGGGCGCGCTGACCACGACGTTCACCTCGTCGCAGGGCCTGATGCTGATGCTGCCCAACATGTACAAGATTGCCGGCGAGCTGACCTCGACGGTGTTTCATGTGGCCGCGCGCTCATTGGCTACTTCGGCATTGTCGATCTTCGGTGATCATTCCGATGTGATGGCCGCGCGCATGACGGGCTTTGCGCTGCTGAGCGCGGCATCGGTGCAGGAAGCGCATGACTGCGCATTGATCGCGCAGGCCGCAACGCTCGAAGCGCGCGTGCCGTTCCTGCATTTCTTCGATGGCTTTCGCACGTCGCACGAAGTCAATACGCTGGAATTGCTGGGCGATGATGTGCTGCGCGCGATGATCGACGACGCGCTGATTCGCGCGCATCGCAGCCGCGCATTGAATCCCGAGCGCCCGTTCGTGCGCGGCACGGCGCACAATCCCGATACCTGGTTCCAGGCGCGCGAGGCGGTCAATCCGTATTACAGCGCCACGCCTGGCATCGTCGAAAAACTGATGCGCCGTTTCGGCGAACTGACGGGCCGTCATTACCAGCTGTTTGAATATACCGGCGCGCCCGATGCGGAACGCGTGGTGATATTGATGGGCTCTGGCGCGCAGACCGCGCAGGAAACCGTCGACGCGCTGCTCGCGCAGCAGCAAAAGGTGGGCGTGTTGCAGGTGCGTCTGTACCGGCCTTTTTCGGCGGCGCATCTGCTGGCCGCGTTGCCCGCGTCGGTAAAACGCATCGCAGTGCTCGAAAAAACCAAGGAGCCTGGCGCGCCCGGCGAGCCGCTTTATCAGGATGTGCTGGCGACGCTGGCCAGCGCATTTGCCCGCGGCGAGCGCAAAACGTTGCCGCTGGTGGTGGGCGGGCGTTATGGTATTTCGAGCAAGGACTTCACGCCCGCGATGGTGAAGGCCGTGTTCGACGAACTCACGCATGACAAGCCACGCCACAGCTTCAGCGTGGGCATCAACGATGATGTGACGCAGATGAGCCTTGACTATGACGCCTCCTTCGATATCGAGCCAGACGATGTGACGCGCGCCGTGTTTTATGGTCTGGGCGCGGATGGCACGGTGGGCGCGAACAAGAACAGCGTGAAGATCATCGGCGAGGATACGGGCTATTTCGCGCAAGGCTATTTTGTGTATGACTCGCACAAATCCGGCGCGCAAACCGTGTCGCATCTGCGCTTTGGCCCGCGGCCCATTCGTGCGCCTTACCTGATTAATCACGCGAGTTTTGTCGCGTGCCACCGGTTCGATTTTCTGATGCGCGTGGATGTCCTGCAATACGCCGCGCCCGGTGCAATCTTTCTGCTGAACGCGCCTTATCCCGCCGATCAGGTGTGGGCGCATTTGCCGCGGCCCGTGCAGCAGACGATCATCGAACGCCAGTTGCGCTTTTATGTGATCGATGCGTCGCGCGCCGCGCGCGAGCTGGGCCTGGGTGCGCGCGTGAACACGTTATTGCAAACCTGCTTTTTCGCGCTGTCGGGCGTGCTGCCGCATGACGAGGCCATCGCGGCAATCAAGAAAGCCATCCGCAAGACCTACGGGCGCAAGGGCGAGCGCGTGGTGCAGATGAATAACGCGGCGGTGGATGGCGCGCTGGAACGGTTGCAGCAGGTGCAGGCGCCTGCGCTGGCCGATGGCGCGGAACTGCCGCCGCTGGCGCCTGCCAGCGCGCCTGCGTTCGTTCGGGATGTCACCGCGAAAATGTTCGCGGGCGACGGGGATGCGATTCCCGTGAGCCTCATTCCGGCGGATGGCACGTTTCCGTCGGGCACCAGCGCCTATGAGAAGCGCAATGTGTCCGACACCGTGCCGCAATGGCGCAGCGACCTGTGCATCCAGTGCGGGCAGTGCGGCTTTGTATGCCCGCATGGCGTGATCCGCGCGCGCTATTACCACGAAGATCGCCTGGCCAGCGCGCCAGCGTCGTTCCCGTCTGCGTCCGTCAATGCGCGCGGCTATCCCGAGGCGCGCTTTTCGTTGCAGATCTATCTGGAGGATTGCACCGGCTGCGGGCTGTGCGTTGAGGCCTGCCCTGCGCACAGCGCCGTGGAGCCGCAGACCAAGGCGCTGAACATCGTCGGCAAGGAGAAGATTCTGGCGCAGGAACGCGAGCACATCCGCTTTTTTGAATCCTTGCCGGTGAATGATCGCGCGCATGTCGATTTTGCCAATGTGCGCGGCGTGCAGTTTCTGCAACCTCTGTTCGAGTTTCCGGGCGCTTGCGCAGGGTGCGGGGAAACGCCATATCTGCGCCTGCTGAGCCAATTGTTTGGCGACCGTTTGCAGATTGCGAACGCCACGGGCTGCTCGTCGATCTATGGCGGCAATCTGCCGGTCACGCCGTGGTCGAAGAATCATGAAGGGCGCGGGCCAGCCTGGTCCAATTCGCTGTTCGAGGATAACGCCGAGTTCGGCCTGGGTTTCCGGCTGGCCGCCGATCAGCATCTGGCGCTGGCGCGCCGCCAGCTCACTGCGCTGGCGCCGTGGGTGGGCGAGGATCTGGTGAGCGCCATTCTGGGCGCGCCGCAGGCGCAGGAGTCTGAAATCCGCGCGCAGCGCGAGCGTGTGGCATTGCTGAAAAAACGGTTGCTGGCGCTGTGCGATAACAGCAACGATAACAATAGCAACGACAACAATAACAATAACGATGATGTGGCTGCGCGCGCAACGGATCTGCTGTCGGTGATCGACCATCTGGTGCGCCGCAGCATCTGGCTGGTGGGCGGCGATGGCTGGGCCTACGATATTGGCTATGGCGGCCTGGATCATGTGCTTGCACAGGGCCGCGATGTGAACGTGCTGGTGCTGGACACGGAGGTGTATTCCAACACGGGCGGGCAGTCATCGAAGGCCACGCCGCTGGCCGCCGTGGCGAAGTTCGCTGCTGCGGGCAAGCGGGTGCCGCGCAAGGACCTTGCGTTGCAGGCAATTGCATACGGCAATATCTACGTGGCGCAGGTAGCCATGGGCGCGAACGCACAGCAGACCCTGCAAGCGTTTCGTGAAGCCGAGGCGTATGACGGGCCGTCACTGATCCTGGCGTATAGCCATTGCATTGCGCACGGCATCGACATGCGCGCCGGTCTTCGCCAGCAGGCGCTGGCCACACAGAGCGGTTACTGGCCGCTGTTCCGCTATAACCCTGCGATGCGGCGCGTTGGCGCGAATCCGTTCCAGCTCGATTCGATGCGCCCGTCGATCACGCTGAAAGACTATGCGTATAACGAGATTCGCTACAGCTCACTGGCCGAGGGCAACAGCGAAACGGCTGCGCGGCTGCTTGACGCGGCGCAGCGCTGGGTGGACGAGAAGTTCCGGCAGTATGAAGATTTTGCCGCGCGCGATGGCAGCCGTTTCTGGAGCCAGACGTCGGATCAGTAAAAAAGGAAACAGGAAAGCAGGAAAGTGGAGAGTGAAATATGGATCTCACGACATCGTATCTGGGTCTCACCCTGAAGAATCCGGTGGTGGTATCGGTTGCGCCCGTCAGCGCCAACCTTGACTATCTATGCCAGCTCGAAGATGCCGGCGCTGCCGCCGTGGCGCTGCCATCATTGTTCGATGCGCTGGGCGATGCCACGGGCAACGGTAACGCCCCGCCTGGGCGCGACACCATCGTCGCCGCCGGCACGGGCAATAATCCCGAGGCGCAGCAGTACTATCTGCCGTCGTCCATCACAGCGGATGCGCATGGGCTGACCACCGACCGCTATCTGGATCTGGTGCAGCGCGCGCGCGCACGCTTGTCGATTCCGGTGATTGCCAGCCTGAACAGTGCCACGGCAGGGGGCTGGCAGAACGATGGCCCGTTGCTCGAAGAAGCGGGCGCGAGTGCGCTGGCGCTGAATCTGTATGCCGTGCCCACCGATCTGGCAGAAACAGGCGCGGCCATCGAAGAGCGCTATGTGCAGGCCGTGCGCGCGCTGTGCGGGCAGCTGGGCATTCCGTTGTCCGTCAGGATGGCGCCGCATTTCACGAACCCGGGCAACATGGCGCAACGTTTCGTGCAGGCGGGCGCTGCCGGGCTGGTGGTCTTCAACCGTCCGGCGCTGCCCGATGTCGATCTGCGCCATCTGAGCTTGTCATCCGGGTTGCCACTCAGCCAGGCCGTTGACATGCGTGAGGCATTGCGATGGGTTGCCCTGCTGGCGGGCCGGGTCAACGCATCACTCGCGGCTTCTGCGGGCGTGGAGAGTGCTGAGCAGATCATCCAGTATCTGTACGCCGGCGCGCAGGTCGTGATGGTGAAATCGGCAATCATCCGGCACGGCCCGGCGTATCTGGGCCAGATCATCGATGGTCTGGCCAGCTGGCTCGATGCGCGAGGCATTGCGTCGCCCGATGTGATTCGTGGCCTGATGAGCTTTGTGAAACTGAAAGACCCCAGCGCGTATATCTGCGCATAAGGTGAGGTTGTGATTGAATGTTGTGATTGAAGCAAATGAAAACGAAAACGAAAACGAAAACGATAGGACTGATTGGCGGCATGAGCTGGGAATCGTCGGCGGAATATTACCGGTTGATTAACCAGGCCATGAAAGCGCGCATGGGGGAACACCGTAACGCACGCAGCATCATGTGCACGGTGTGTTTTGAAGACATCATGGCGCTGCAACATGCAGGGCAGTGGCAGGAACTGGGCCAGCAGATGCAATGCGCAGCCCGTCAGGTGGAGGCGGGCGGCGCGGACTTTATCGTGCTGTGCACGAACACGATGCACAAGGTCGCGCCCGCCATCGAAGCCATCTCGGGCATTCCGCTGCTGCATATCGTTGACCCGACCGCGCAGGCGTTGCGTGCCGCAGGAATTCACCGCGCAGGGCTGTTAGGCACGCGCTTTACGATGGAACAGGATTTTTATCGCGCGCGCATGGAACAGCGTCATGGCATCGAGGTGGTGATTCCCGATGAAAGCGAGCGGGCCATCGTGCACCGCATTATTTACGATGAACTCTGCCACGGGAAAGTGCGTGATGAATCGCGTACCGCCTATCAGCAGATTATCGGCAACCTGCAAAAGGCGGGCGCGCAGGCGGTGATTCTGGGATGTACGGAAATTACACTGCTGATTGGCCCGGAAGATTCTGTGCTGCCCGTTTTCGATACCACGCGGTTGCATGCGCTGGCTGCCGTGGCGCTGGCTGCTGAAGATGAAAAGGCGCATTCATGCGCGCATTGATCCGCCATCTCGACGCAGCCACGCTGGGCGATATGGCGCTCGTGTGCGCGGCGGATGCGATCGTGGGCGCATCGCTGGGCGCGATTTCGGTGGCGGGGCATTTGCCGTTGTGGTTCCCTGTGGCGTTGTCGGTCATTGTGTTCGCGGGGAGCGCGCAGTTTGCAACGGTCAGCGTGCTGCTGGCTGGCGGCAGCCCGATGGCCGCGGCGATCACGGGGCTGGCGCTCAATGGGCGGCTGCTGGCGTATGGGTTCACTGTGTGCGACGTGTTCGGCAAAGGTCGCCTGGCCCGGTTGCTGGGCGCGCATTTCATCGTCGATGAATCGGTGGCCTTTGCAACGCAGCAGACGCAGCCGGCGCGCAGACGCGCGGCGTTCTGGGCCGCAGGGCTGATGCTGTTCGTGATATGGAACGCGGCTGTCGCGGCGGGCGCACTGGCCGGGCGCGCGCTGACCAACGCCAGCGCGCTGGGGCTGGATGCGGCGTTTCCGGTGATCCTGTTTGCGCTGGTCTGGTCGTCACTGGCGCGCGGCGGCGCGCGCCTTTATCGCGCCACGGCGCTGGGCTGCGTGCTGGCGCTGGGCGCAACCTGCGTGCTGGCGCCGGGGCTGGCCGTGCTGACGTCGTTACTGTCGCTCGTGCCCGAAGCATGGCGCAGGCGTGATGGCGGTGCATCATGACGCATCTGGCACTCTGGAAAGCGCTTGGCATGCTGGCCATTGGCTCCTGGCTGCTGCGCATTGTCGGCCCCGTTTGCGCAGGGCGGTTTGCGTTATCCCCGGCGCAGCAGAAATGGCTGGCCGATGCCACGGTGGTGTTGCTGTGCGCGCTGGCCGCCACCTCCACATTGCTGAACGGCACGCATTTCGCAGGATGGGCGCGCGTGCCCGGCGTGCTCGCGGGCGTGGCGCTGGTGGTGATGAAAAAGCCGTTTCCGGTGGCGATTATCGCTGCGGCGGGCGTGACGGCGGGGTTGCGGTATCTGGGCGTGGCCTGAGTTAATCCGCATCCACCTGGCTGTATTTACCCAGCAAGGCCACCATCTGCGCATACAGCTTCGGGTTGCCCGCAACGATTTCGCGCTCGTGCAGGAACGTGGATTCCCCCGTGTAATTGCCCACCAGCCCGCCTGCCTCGGTAATCAGCAGGCTGCCTGCGGCCACATCCCACGGGCTCAAGCCCTGCTCGAAAAAGCCATCCATGCGGCCCGCCGCGACATTGGCCAGGTCCAGCGACGCTGCGCCCGGGCGGCGCAATGCCGCGCATGCGCGCGTCATTTCTGCGAACAGTTGCGTATAGCTGTCGATATCATCGTCTTCGCGGAATGGAAAGCCTGTGCCGATCAGGCAATCGGCCAGACGGTCACGGCGGCTCACACGCAGCCGGCGGTCGTTCAGGAACGCGCCGCTGCCGCGCGATGCGGTGTACAGATCGTTGCGCGTCGTGTCATACACCACGGCCTGCGTGATGATGCCCTTGTGCGCCAGCGCGATCGACACGCCGTAATACGGCAGGCCGTGAATGAAATTCGTGGTGCCATCCAGCGGGTCGATGATCCACTGGTATTCGGCATCGTTGCCCGACGGGTCGCCCGACAGGCCGGACTCTTCGGCCAGAATCGCGTGGTCGGGGTACGCGGTTTTCAGGATGTCGATGATCGCGGCCTCGGCGGCGCGGTCCACTTCGGTGACAAAATCGTTGTGCTGCTTTTTCGAGACCTGGAGCAGATCGAGATCGAGCGAGGCGCGGTTGATGATCTGTCCGGCGCGGCGGGCAGCCTTCACCGCGATATTGAGCATGGGATGCATGAATCGGAATCCTTTGGTCAGCGCGTATCATGCGCGTGGGCGGGGCATTATTTTACCCGAGCGCAGTTGAACGCACCGATGCTGGAGAGTTTGAAGCGGTTGAAGAGATTGAAGAGTTCGAGGAGCTTGAAGAAGTTGGAGCAGTTGATGGATCCCTTTATGGCGACGCGCTTTGTGCTGGTTGAGCCGCGTCACCCCGGCAATGTGGGCGCGGCGGCGCGCGCGCTGAAAACGATGGGCTTTGCGCGGCTCGTGCTGGTTGCGCCGCGCGTTGAGCAGGCCTTGAGCGACCCACAGGCGGTTGCGATGGCCAGTGGCGCGGACGATGTGCTTGCCGCCGCGCAGATCGTGCCGACCCTGGCCGATGCGCTGGTGGGCGCGCAATGGTCGGTGGCCGTCACGGCGCGCACGCGCGAATATGGGCCGCCGCGCTGCACGGCGCATCAGGCGGCGCTGCACGTGGGCGAGCACATTGCGCCAGGCGAGGTTGCGCTGGTGTTTGGCAACGAGCGCACGGGGCTGCGAAACGAGGATGTTGAGCGCTGCAATGCGCAGGCCCATATTCCGGCCAACCCGGCGTACAGCTCGCTGAATCTTGCACAGGCCGTTCAGGTGCTCGCGTATGAATTGCGCAATGTGTATATGAACGATGCCGCGGGCATCCCCAGCGCGAAGCTTGGCCAGCCCATGGCCGCGAACGAGGATATCGAACAGATGTTTGCGCATCTGGAACGCGCGCTGATCGCCATCGACTTTCTCGACCCAGCCCATCCAAAGAAACTGATGCCGCGCCTGCGACAGTTATTTGCGCGCTCGGGGTTGACGCAGGAAGAGGTGAATATTTTGCGGGGGGTGGCGAGGCAGGTGCTGTTGACCAGGAAGAAGGTTGATGAGGGGTCGCATTAATACGGAATGCAACCCCTGTATTCCTGAAATTCTCAGTTTTTGCCTTGGTTACAGTCAGAAGGTTGTCTTTGCTGCCAGTCATCCGCAATTTCTTTCCAGTTTACTGCGCGTTCTGCTTTACCTGACCAAACCTGCCAGAAATCTGGATCATTCGATTTAGGTTGATGCTTTTCAGGTAGTGCTTTCATCTGCACCAGTACCGGCAATTCCGATGCCCAGCCGAGCAGGATGGCGTTGCGTGATGGCAAGGATGGTAAATCGCGCAACAGGCCGCGCAGGTTATCGGGCAATAGCCGCTTCACCAGTTCCTGATCCTGATCGTTACTAATGCGGTGTAGCAGGTAGCTGTTGCACTGGGAAAGCACCGTTTGAGACAGTTCGCTCGGGCGTTGCGAGGACAGTACCAGGCCCAGCCCAAACTTGCGACCTTCGCGGGCAATTTTTTCAAACATCTGGCAGCAGATAGCTGCTGCGTTTTGATTCTCTGCGTCTTCCTTGTAGCGTTTGATGTCGCGGCCATACCAAAAAGGCGCTGCATATTTTTCGCGGTATCGCCAGGCAGTCGCTGCTACCAAAGGAGAAGGCTGGAGGGCAGACAAAAGCCGCGCGCGTCAGGCCTGCACCATGACCATTGGCTCGATGCGCTCCAGCTCGTTTGCCAGGCGATGCGATAACGTTCTCAGATCGAACTCCGCCTGCAAGTTCAGCCAGTACTGCGGAGTCTGCCCGAAGGCCTTGCCAAAGCGACAGGCAAGTTCCGCAGTAACAGGGCGTGCACCCTGGATCACATGCGAGATGCGCATCGGGGACACGCCAATGCGCCGTGCAAACCCGGCTTGCGAGAGTGCGGATTCCTCAAGAATTTCCGCGAGAAATTCCCCGGGATGAATGGCGGGTGGCATGGCAGGCCTCATATCAGTGGTAATCGACGATCTGGACATCGTAAGCATTGCCGTTGACGAAAGTAAAGCAGACACGCCATTGAGCATTGATACGGATGCTCCACTGTCCAGCGCGGCTACCTTTCAATGCTTCAAGACGGTTGGAAGAAGGCATGGACAGGTCCTCAACCACGACTGCCGCGGCCAGTTGCAACAGCCGCATGGTTGCCCGCTTGTTAATCTCCGTGGGCAGGCGACGCGATTTTCCCGTATCAAAAAATGCCTTCGTTTCCGGGTCGGCAAAACTCTTGATCATGTCGGGTTCCGTAGTGGCTAATAATAAACAATTTGTTTACGGTCGTCAATCTCTGATCGCGTCATGCTACTCCACTGACACCATCCTGATCCCATCCTCATCCACCCGCAAATACCCCCCCCGCGCCGCCCCATGATCGAAATCCCAGTCCGGCAGCACCCAGCGCGCGCCGCCTGGCTCGTGGTGCTGCGCAGGCCGGTGCGTGTGGCCATGAATGATTGTTGCCGCGCCGCTTTTTTTGAATAGCGCGGCCACGCCGCGGGGCGTTACGTCGTAATGCGGCGGCGGCGTTGCGTGGCGCGCGCGGGCGGTCTCGCTTTTTGCGCGCATATGCGCAGCCAGCGCCGCGCGCTGCCGGGGCGGCCACGCAAGGAACAGGCGCTGCAATAAACGGTTGCGCGTGAAGCGCCGGAACCATTGATAACGATGATCGTCCGTGCACAGCGCATCGCCATGCGCCAGCGCAATACGCGCGCCGAACGCGGTGATGGTCGTCGGGTCGGGCAGCCACGCTGCACCCATCGCCTGCATGAACCGCGGGCCGAGCAGAAAGTCGCGGTTGCCGTGCATCACATAAAGCGCAATGCCGCGCTCGCTTAACGTATGCAGCAACGCAGCCATGCGCAGCGCAAACGGATGGCCGCCCGCGCTGGCCAGATCATCGCCCACCCAGTATTCAAACAGGTCGCCGAGAATGAAAACGGCCTGCGCCTCATTGGCCGTAACGCGCACGAAATGCTCGAACGCAGCCACCGTGCGCGGCATCGCTTCCGACAGATGCAGATCGGCAATGAACAGCAACGGGCGCGCCGCCTGCCCGCGTTCGCGCTCACCGTTGCCGGAAGGAGGGGGCATGCGCGTTAATCGACGATCACGGCTTTTTCGATCACCACATCATCCACGGGCACATCCTGATGGTAGCCCTTCGAGCCTGTCCGCACCTTTTTGATCTTCTCCATCACATCCAGCCCTTCAACGACCTTGCCAAACACCGCGTAGCCCCAGCCCTGTGGCGTCGGCGACGTGTGGTCCAGAAAATCGTTGTCATTGACGTTGATGAAAAACTGCGCGGTGGCCGAATGCGGATCATTGGTGCGCGCCATGGCCACTGAACCCTTCACGTTCTTCAGGCCGTTGTTCGCTTCGTTGGTGATCGGCGCATCGGTGGGCTTTTGCTTCATGCCCGGCTCGAAACCGCCGCCCTGAATCATGAACCCGTCGATCACGCGGTGAAACACCGTGTTGTCGTAATGCCCCTTGCGCACATAGTTCAGAAAATTTTCGACCGTCTTCGGCGCTTTTTCCGCATCCAGCTCGATCTTGATGATGCCGTGGTTCGTATGCAGTTCAACCATGATGAAATCCTTGAATCCTGTATCAGGTAAGAGGTAGGGTTATAGGGTTATTTACCAGTGATCGTCGCCGACTGGATCACGATGGGCTGCCGCGGCACATCGTCCATGCCATTGCGCGAAGTCGTGGGTGCGGCTTCGATCTTCCTGACCACATCCATGCCAGCCGTTACCTTGCCGAACACCGCATAGCCGTTGCCGTCGGGCTGGGGATAATCGAGGCTGGCATTGTTGGCCGTGTTGATGAAAAACTGCGCGGTGGCGGAATCGGGATTGGCCGTGCGCGCCATCGCAATCGTGCCCACCGTGTTTTTCAGGCCATTGCGGCTTTCCAGCGGAATCGGCGCGCGCGTGGGTTTCTCGGCCAGGTTTGGCGTGAAGCCGCCGCCCTGCACCATGAAGCCGCGAATCACGCGGTGAAAGATCGTGCCGTTGTATTGCCCGGCCTTCACATAGGCCAGGAAGTTGGCCACGGTTTTGGGCGCGCGGGCGGGGTCCAGCTCTACGCGGAAGTTGCCGTCGGTGGTTTTGAACAAGACCGTGGGATGCGAGGCCTGCGGTGTGTGCGGTGTGTGCTGCGCGTGTTGTGCGAACGCGGGCGCGGTGGTCATCAGCGCGGCGCTGCCGAGCGCCAGTATCAGCCATTTGATTGTCATTGAAAAGTCCTAAGGAATCAATACGTTGGTGGGGGCGTTACTACGTTGTATTGGGGAGGTTGTATTCCAGACGAACCATCCCCCTGGGTTGCTACGCTGGGAGGAGTCTCCACAGCCCAGTCGTGCAGCCGTGAGCGATAGTTGCTTGCCGGCGTCGTTTGCGTAGCGCGGCGCGCATGCGGGGGAGGGGCGGGCGGCGTGACGATCTTCTGCAGGTCGGCCATGCGTTGCCGCGTGGCGGCGCTTGCGTGGCCCAGCGCCGTGGCGCGCTGGTATGCCGCATTCGCCATGCGCAGATACAGATCGCCCAGATTTTCATACGCCAGCCCATACGACGGGCTGGCCTTCACCGCCGTTTCAAGCGCGGCGCGCGCGTCTTCGTAACGGCCTTCTTTCGCATACAGCGCAGCCAGGTTGTTATACGGTTCAGGCAATTCAGGGTAGAGCTGCGTGAGTTCAGTGAACGCGGCGATCGCGTCGCCATCGCGCCCCATGCGTTCGAGCACCGTGGCGCGCTTGAACTTCGCCTGCGCGTCGCGCGGGTTCGTCTTGATGCGCGCGTCCAGCTGCGTGAGCGCCTGCGCCCAGTTCTGGCTGGCGATGGCGCTGTCGGCTTCGGGCGTCAGGTCATTGACGGCAGGCACAAGAGGCGCAGCGCAGGCAGCCGGACTCGCGCCCATCAGGCTGCCAGTGCCGATCACGGCAACAAGAACGAAGGTGGCCGCGCTCAGCGAACGGACGCTGGAAAGTTTCATGGTGTGATGGTGTGTCGAATCGGGAAAACCGGAATGTTATACTGCATTGCATTCTAACAAAACGTCCCTGTTCGTCACCGTTAGTCACCAGTTACTGTTTCGGGTTCGTGTTCTGGCTGTTCCCCCATGGATTCCCTGCGCATTTACAACACGCTCGCGCGTGAGAAGCAAGTTTTCACTCCATTGCAACCAGGCGCCGTGCGCATGTACGTATGCGGCATGACGGTGTATGACTATTGCCACGTGGGCCATGCGCGCGTGATGGTGATGTTTGACATCGTGCAGCGCTGGCTGCGCGCGCTGGGTTACAACGTGACCTATGTGCGCAACATCACCGATATCGACGACAAGATCATCCGCCGCGCCGTGGAAAACGGCGAGACAATCCGCGCGCTGACCGACCGCTTTATCGCCGCATTGCACGAAGATACCGACGCGCTGGGCATCGCGCGGCCCGACCATGAGCCGCGCGCCACAGACCATATCCCGCAGATGCTTGCGATGATCGGCAGGCTCGAAGCGAACGGTTATGCGTACCAAAGCGCGGATGGCGACGTGAATTACGCGGTGCGCAGGTTCGCGGGGTATGGGAAGCTGTCAGGCAAATCGCTGGAAGCCCTGCGCGCGGGCGAGCGCGTGGCCGCGAACGACGCCAAGCAGGATCCGCTGGACTTCGTGCTGTGGAAACACGCGAAGCCCGATGAACCCGCCGATACAGGCTGGGATTCCCGTTACGGGCGCGGGCGGCCAGGCTGGCATATCGAATGCTCGGCGATGAGCTGCGCGCTGCTGGGCGAGCATTTCGACATTCATGGCGGCGGGCAGGACCTGCAATTCCCGCATCACGAAAACGAGATTGCGCAAAGCGAGGGCGCCACCGGCCAGCCCTTCGTCAATTACTGGATGCACAACGGCTTTGTGCAGATCGACAACGAAAAAATGTCGAAGTCGCTGGGCAACTTTTTCACGATTCGTGATGTGCTCGCGCAATACCCCGCCGAGGTGGTGCGCTTTTTCATCGCGCGCGCGCATTACCGCTCGCCGCTGAATTACAGCGACGTGCATCTGGCCGACGCGCGCAACGCGCTCACGCGCCTTTATACGGCGTTAAAAGACGTGCCGCCTGACACCGATGCGCTGGACTGGAACGAGCCTCACGCGCAGCGTTTTCGCGACGCGATGAATGACGACTTCAACACGCCCGTGGCCGTGGCAACGCTGTTCGAGCTCGCCGGCGAAGTGAACCGCACGCGCAACGCAGCGCTGGCGCGCCAGTTGCAGCAGCTCGCGCGCGTGCTTGGGCTGCTGGTGAGCGATGCGCGCGCGTTCCTGCAACAGGCCGCAGGCGCAACCCAGGCGGCTGGCGCGCAGCTCGATGCCGCGCAGATCGAAGCGCAGATCGCCGCGCGCGCCGCAGCCAGGCAGGCCAGGCAATATGCCGAGGCCGACCGCATTCGCGCCGCGCTGCTCGATGCAGGCGTGGCGCTGGAAGACAAACCCGATGGGCCAACCGAATGGCGGCGCGTATGAAACAGTCAAACCCGCTGCCCATGATGGAGGTGTGCGTGCGCCCCGATTACTGGAACGAGGCCTGCGCCGATCTGCAAAAGCGCGACCGTATCCTGAAAAAGCTGATTCCCGAATTTGGCGCGGTGTGCCTGCAAAGCGGGCATGATCCGTTCGTCACGCTGGTGCGCGCGGTTGTGCGCCAGCAGATATCCATCGCGTCCGCGCAGGGCGTGTGGCAGCGCATCAATGATGCGTATCCGAGGCTCGCGCCGCAGGCGTTCCTGAGGTCGGGCCGCGAGAAGCTGCCGGCGTGCGGCGTATCAAAACGCAAGACGGACTATCTGCTCGATCTCGCGCAGCATTTCGTTGCAGGCACGCTGCGCGTGGGCGACTGGGCGACGATGGACGACGAGGCCATCATCGCCGCGCTCACGCAGATTCGCGGCATCACAAGGCAAACAGCGGAAATGTTCCTGATCTTCAACCTGGCGCGCCCCGACGTGTTGCCGCTGGACGATGCGCGGCTGTTGCGGGCCATCAGCGCGAACTATTTCAGCGGCGAGCCCGTCACGCGCAGCGAGGCGCGCGAAGTGGCCGCGAACTGGAAGCCCTGGCGCACCGTGGCCGTCTGGTATATGTGGCGCAGTCTCGAAGCAGCGTAAAATAGACACCCCGTATCGTCAAAGTCAACAGACAAACAGTCAGTCGTATGGCTGGAGTTACTGGCCACACGCACAAGGATGGACCCAATGAAAACGACCTTTCTGGATTTCGAGCAACCGATCGCGGAGCTGGAGACGAAAATCGAGGAACTGCGGTTTGTGCAGGACGATTCAGCCGTCGATATTTCAGAGGAAATCGACCGGCTGTCCAGGAAAAGCCAGCAGCTGACCAAGGATCTTTACGCGCATCTGACGCCGTGGCAGGTCGCGCAGATCGCGCGTCATCCGCAGCGCCCTTACACGCTCGATTACGTCGCCGAGCTGTTCACGGATTTTCACGAACTGCATGGCGACCGCGCGTATGCGGACGATCAGTCGATCATCGGCGGGCTGGCGCGCTTTAACGGCCAGTCGTGCATGGTGATCGGCCATCAGAAAGGCCGCGATACCAAAGGCCGCGCCGCGCGCAATTTCGGCATGCCGCGCCCCGAAGGCTATCGCAAGGCCGAGCGGCTGATGCGCCTGGCCGAAAAGTTTGGCCTGCCGATCTTCACGTTTATTGATACGCCAGGCGCGTATCCCGGCATTGGCGCGGAAGAGCGCGGCCAGTCCGAGGCCATTGGCCGCAATCTTTATGTGATGGCCGAGCTGAATGTGCCGGTGATCGCAACCATCATCGGCGAAGGCGGATCGGGCGGCGCGCTGGCGATCGCCGTGGCCGATACCGTGCTGATGCTGCAATTTTCAACCTATGCGGTGATTTCGCCCGAAGGCTGTGCGTCGATTCTGTGGAAAAGCGCCGCGAAGGCGCCGGAAGCCGCAGAGGCGCTCGGGCTGGTGGCGCATCGCCTGAAAGCGCTGGGCCTGATCGACAAGATCGTGAACGAGCCGTTAGGCGGCGCGCATCGTGACCCGAAAGCGATGGCCGCGCTGTTGCGCCGCGCATTGTCCGACTCACTGCGCCAGTTCCAGGGCATGAGCACGCAGGATCTGCGCGCGCGCCGCATGGAGCGCCTGATGGGCTATGGCAAATACAAGGAAATGAAAGTCGCCTGAGGTGACGTGACTTCCCGCGAAGACCTCAACGCCGAACGCATCGTGCTGGATGCGTTCGGCGTTGCACTTTCTGCGCTGGCCGCGCGCGCGCCCGTGTCCAATGACGCTCGCGTGGCGATTGCGTTCAGCGGCGGGCTGGATTCGTCGGTATTGCTCGATGCTGCGGTGCGCGTGCTGGGCGCGTCGCGTTGCGTGGCGCTGCATGTGCATCATGGGCTAAGCCCCCATGCCGATGCGTGGCTTGCGCATTGCGCGTGCGCGGCGCAGCGCTATGGCGCGACGTTCGACGCACAGCGGGTGGATGTGCCTGCGCGACACACCGCAGGCGTTGAAGCGGCGGCGCGCAATGCGCGTTATCGCGCGCTGGACGCGATGTGCGCTGCGCATCATGCGCAGTCACTGTGGCTGGCGCATCACGCGGACGACCAGGCCGAAACCGTGCTGTTGCAACTGTTGCGCGGCGCAGGGCCAGCGGGGCTGGCGGCGATGCCGCAGGTGCGCACGGGCGCGGGGCATGTGCCGCGCGTGCGGCCATGGCTGGGGTTATCACGCGCGCAGCTGGAAGACTATGCGCGCGCGCGCGGCCTGCGCTGGATCGACGATGAATCGAACGACGACCCGCGTTATCGGCGCAATGCGCTACGTCATGGTGTGATGCCCACGCTGGCCACGCATTTCCCAGGCTTTCGCACGGCGTTTGCACGTGCTGCTGCTCATGCCGCGTCGGCGCAATATCTGCTCGACGAGCTGGCACAGATTGATTTGCGCGACGCGAGCCGCAATGACGGCAACGCGCTGGCGCTGGACAGGTTGCTGGCGCTGGGCGAAGCGCGCGCGCTGAATCTGCTGCGCTACTGGATGCGGCTGCACGTGCCCGGGTTGCCCGCAGCATCTGCCGCGCGCCTGGGCGACGCATTGCGCCAGTTGCGCGACGCGCAGGACGCGCAGGGCGATCATCAATTGCGCGTCGATCATGCCGGGCGACGGCTGCGCTGTTATCGCGGCCTGGTGTTCTGGGAAGACGGGGCAAAAAAGGATGCCGCAGGTGAGCGCGACGCGACGCGGGTATGGCGCGGCGAAGAAACCTGGCGGCTGCCGCAGTGGCGCGGAACATATGTATTCGCGCCCGCCGATGCGCATGACGCAAACGCGGTGCCCGAAACCGTATTGACGCGCGCGCCGCTCGTTGTTTGCGCGCGCCGTGGCGGCGAGCGGCTGTGCGACGCGCCAGGCGGGCCGCGCCGCACATTGAAAGCCCTGTTCCAGGCGCGCGGCATTCCGGCCTGGGCGCGCGATGTGCCGTTGCTGTTCAGTGGCAACACGTTACTGTTCGCGCCGTTGATCGGCGTGAATCGTGCGGTGAACGCTGACCCGGCAGCAGGCGCCAGCGAGGGCTGGCGGCGCATCGAATGGCGGGAAGACTGGCTGGTCGCGTAAAGGCTCGGGCCACTAGTAGAGGGTGATGTTTGCAGGAAATCTGCGCGAAAGCATGATCTTCAGTATCGACAAAAGGTCGAGGGTTTCCTGGTCGCAGAAATCTCCGCCGAGCTGATCCACGGTGAGCGGAAGTTTCCCTTCCTGTTTGATGGCATCCGATTCCAGAAACATCAGTTTTCTGAAATCACTCCACACGATGTTGAGTATCTGATCGCAATCTGGCTGTATCTGGCTTTTCATGGCATGGGGCGACTGCGTGGTCAGGAACGGAAAGCAGTAGCCCAGCAGCAGTTCTCCGGTCAGGCTCAGTCTTCTCAGCAGTATGTCGTAAGCCTCGTTAACCGGATGCGCTGTGTCCAGCAGCGCAAGGAGTTTTCTTTTTGACCGGTCATCCAGCACATAAGCCGTCGCGCCTGCAAAAACGTCGAGCTCTGCGGCATGGAATATGCCCGCGCGCTGATTCCTGATCTGTTCCCTGTAAAACCTGAACAGCTTCAGCATGGAGGGCACAGTGGCGATGATGAGGTCCGTGAAGATCATGTCAAAATCGCCGGGCACGGCGGCCAGCAACATGTTCAGCACCGGCATCGTCCGGCTGCCGAGTTGCGCGTCATCTTCCAGAATCAGCGTGTAGCCAGGCATATCGAGAGAGCGGTCGATAGCCCGACGGTGGCTCAGTAAACAGGCTTTCTCGCGCTGGCTCGCAGAGCCTGCGATTTTATGGCGCGTCACATAATCCTCATCCACAGCCCGTATCCGGCGGATAGTCACGTCTGGCCCCGCGAACTGCTTCAGGTTTTCTTCAATGGTTGCGCGCCTTGATGTGGCGCGGTCAAGATTGATATAGCAAATGCTGGTGATGCCTGCACTCTGGTTCATCTGTCTCTATCTCCTTGTATGTCCTTGTGTGTCCTTGAGTGTCCTTGAGTGTTCTTGCGTCAACTAGTAAAGGCCGAGTTCAGGAAGCTTGTCAGAGAGAATGACCTTCAGGATCGACGTGAAACAGGAAGCTTCCCTGCCGCAGAAGTCTTCGCTGATCTGATTGACATCGAGCGGAAGTTTTCCTGCCTGTGTTGTGTCCGCCTCCAGAAACATCAGCCTGCGGAAGTCGTTCCACGCCATGTTGCACAGCTGGTAGTCATCGGGCTGTATCTGGCTGTTTGATGCATGGGGCGACTGTGTGGTCAGGAACGGAAAACAGTAGCCAGACGTCAGCGCTTCCGCCCGGGTCCCTGCCGCCAGAAACTGGTCATAGGGCAGGTTGATCAAATGGACCTGTTTCAGCAAGGAAAGGAGTTTTCTTTTCGAGCGGTCATCCAGCACATAAGCCGCCGCGCCGAAAAAATTGTCAAGTTTTCTGGTATGGAATATGCCCGCGCACTGATTCCGGGTTTGTTCCCTGCGAAACTTGAACAGGCTGAGCATGGACTGCACACTCGTGACGCTCAGGTCCGTAAAGATCACGTCAAATTTTCCTGAAGCAGCGGGCAACAGCATGTTCAGCACCGGCATTGTCCGGCTGCCGAGTTGCGCGTCATCTTCCAGGATCAGCGTGTAGCCTGGCGTGTCCAGAGAGCGTTCGATGGCCCGCCGGTGGCTCAGGAAACAGGCTTTTTCGCGATGGGTTGTGGAGCCCGCGATTTTATGGCGCGTCACATAACCCTCATCCACAGCCCGTATCCGGCGGATGGCCACGCCTGGTCCCACGAATTTCGCCAGATTTTCCTCAATGGTCGCGCGCCTGGAAGTGGCGCGGTCAAGGTTGATGTAGTGAATGCTGGTGATGCCTGCACCCGGGTTCATCTGTTTCTATCTCCTTGTGTGTCCTTGTGTGTCATTGCGTCAACTAGTAAAGTCTGAGTTCAGGAAACTTGTCAGAAAGGATGACCTTCAGGATCGACGTGAAATAAAAAGCCTCCCTGTCGCAGAAGTCTTCGCCGATCTGATTGACATCGAGCAGAAGTTTTCCTGCCTGTGTTGTGTCCGCATCCAGAAACATCAGCCTGCGGAAGTCGTTCCACACCATGTTGTACAGCAGGCTGTTATCGGGCTGTATCTGGCTGTTTGATGCATGGGGCGACAGTGTGGTCAGGAACGGAAAGCAGTAACCAGACGTCAGTGTTCCCGCCCGGATCCCTGCCACCAGAAACAGGTCATAGGGCAGGTTGATCGAATGGTCCTGTTTCAATGCGGAAAGGAGTTTTCTTTTCGAGCGGTCATCCAGCACATAAGCCGTCGCGCCCACAAAATTATCCAGGAGCTGGGTCTGGAATATGCCCGCGCACTGACTCCGGGTTTGCTCCCTGCGGAGTTTGAACAGGCTGAGCATGGCTTGCACACTCGTGACGCACAGGTCCGTAAAGAGCACGTCAAAATTTTCTGAAGCAGCGTGCAACAGCACGTTCAGCACCGGGATCGTCCGGCTGCAAAGTTGCGCGTCATCTTCCAGGATCAGCGTGCAGCCCGGCGTGTTGAGAGAGCGTTTGATGGCCCGCCGGTGGCTCAGGAAACAGGCTTTCTCGCTGTGGGTAGCCGTTCCTGCGATTTTATGGCGTGCCACACAATCTTCATTCACGGCCCGTATCCGGTGGATGGCCACGCCTGGCCCTGCGAATTTCGCCAGATTTTCTTCAATGGTCGCGCGCCTTTCGGTCGCGCGGTCAAGATTGATATAGCAAATGCTGGTGATGCCTGTGCTGTGCCTCATCCTGTGCCTCATCCGCGTTTCATAGGCCACGCAGTCTGCGCAGGGCCTGTTTTTCGTAAATTATGGATATTGTTAAAAATAGCAAAAAATAGCGTTTCTGGGAAGCCAAATCTTGCAGTGTCTTTCTGTCTCTTGTTTTTTCGCGCCTGATGGGGTAGGGTTGACAGCTTGCGCGGCATTTTATTTTTATTTTTACCTTTATTTTTACCTTTACTTTTTCACCCTGATTTCAGCACAGCAACGTCATGGCACTTATCGTACATAAATACGGCGGCACGTCGATGGGCTCGGTCGAGCGCATCAAAAATGTCGCTGCGCGCGTCGCCAAATGGCACAGGGCGGGGCACCGGATGGTCGTGGTGCCCTCCGCGATGTCCGGCGAAACCAACCGGCTGCTGGGGCTGGCGAAGGAAATTTCGGCGCAGCCCAATCCGCGCGAGCTGGACATGATCGCGTCCACAGGCGAGCAGGTCAGCGTGGGGCTGCTCGCGCTGGCGTTGCAGCAGGCGGGGGTTGACGCGATCAGCTACACAGGCTGGCAGGTGCCGGTGAAAACCGACAGCGCGTTCACGAAGGCGCGCATCAACAGCATCGATGGCCAGCGCGTGCTGCGCGATCTGGAGGCGGGAAAGGTTGTCGTCATCACGGGCTTTCAGGGCATCGATCCCGACGGGCATATCACCACGCTGGGCCGGGGCGGCTCGGATACCTCGGCGGTGGCCGTGGCCGCAGCGCTGAAAGCCGACGAATGCCTGATCTATACCGATGTGGATGGCGTTTATACCACCGATCCGCGCGTGGTGGACGAAGCGCGGCGGCTCGATCGCATCACGTTCGAGGAAATGCTGGAAATGGCCAGCCTGGGCTCGAAAGTGCTGCAAATCCGCTCCGTGGAATTCGCTGGCAAATATCATGTGAAAACGCGCGTGCTGTCCAGCCTGACAGACCCGCTGATGCCGCTGGCCGACGAAATGAACTCGGGCACCCTGATTACCTTTGAAGAAGATCACACCATGGAAAAAGCTGTCATCTCCGGCATCGCGTTTCATCATGACGAAGCCCGCATCATCGTGACGGGCGTGCCTGACCGGCCAGGCGTCGCGTACCAGATTCTCGGGCCGGTGGCCGATGCGAATATCGACGTCGACATGATTATCCAGAACCAGAGCATCGACGGCAAAACCAACTTCACGTTCACCGTGGGCCGCAGCGATTACCCGCGCGCGATGGAAATCCTGACCAACCAGGTGAAGGGTCAGGTGAAGGCCGAAACGGTGCTGGGCGACCCGAAGGTGTCGAAAGTCTCGGTGGTGGGCGTGGGCATGCGTTCGCATGTGGGCGTGGCGAGCAAGGCGTTTCGCACGCTGGCCGAAGAGGGCATCAATATCCAGATGATCTCGACCTCCGAGATCAAGATTTCGGTATTGATCGACGAAAAATACATGGAGCTGGCCGTGCGCGCATTGCACCGGGCGTTTGATCTCGGTGGCGCGGCAGCGGCATGAATTGACCTCGCGCGGCGAACCCGCTATCATTCACGGTTTGCTGCACCGGCTTTTTCGTGCATGCAAGGTTTCAGGAGACGTGGCCGAGAGGTCGAAGGCACTCCCCTGCTAAGGGAGCATCCGGGCCAAAACCTGGATCGGGGGTTCGAATCCCCCCGTCTCCGCCAGATCAATGTGCTGGCAAAACTTATGAAACCCGCTTCGTCATTGACGCAGCGGGTTTTTTATTCCCGCGCATCACCTCCGGTTTGCGTCTGCCGGCATCCTGCTCGTGTAGCATGTAGCATGGTGATCGTGCATCGTGCCTGTATCTGGTTGGCTGAGCTGAAAAGGAGTGAATCATGAACCCTGCAAAAAAGGTTTTTGTTGCGTGCCTGCTGCTGGGCGCTTCGTCTGTGGCGATGGCGCTGGAGTGTGATGTCAATGGCGTGAAGGGAACCATCAGCGCGGACGGGCAGAGCATTGAAACGCGCACGCCCATCTCGCTGAAAGATCAGGCCAGAACCTATGGCGGCTATCAGAGAGCCGCGGACTTTCTGGAGAGAAACCGCGCGGATATCGCCACCAACCCGCATTATTCCCGCGCAGTAAAATCGCAGGTCAGCGATGACCTGACGAAGAATGTGTCGGACCTGAAATGCTGGGCCGCACTGTGCCAGCAGGATAGTTCGAACGCAGCCTGCAAATTCTAGAAGAGAAGGGTTCAGTCGATGGGCGGCAGCATGGCGATTTCCACATCCGCCGGCTGCCGTTTCAGCACACTGCGCGCCTGCCGGAAATCGGGGAAGATGGACTCGACCGTCTGCCAGAAGCGCGGGCTGTGGTTCATTTCGCGCAGATGCGCCAGCTCGTGCGCCACCACATAATCGATCACCGTCAGCGGAAAATGAATCAGACGCCAGTTCAGCCGGATGCGTTTGTCGCTTGAGCAGCTGCCCCAGCGCGTTGCGGCGGAAGAAAGCGCATAGGACTGAAACCGCACGCCGAGCCTGTCTGCGTAAAGCGCCAGGCGTTCGCCGAAAATACGGTTGGCTTCCTGTTGCAGCCAGCCCTGCACGCACTCCTGGATCTGCTGCGCGCCAGCCTGCGCAGGCAGCGGCAGCGCCAGCACACGGGGCGCGCCAGCTTCATGGGCGCCGGAACCCGCCTGAAGCGCCAGCCGCGGCGCGCCCAGGCTCACGCGCACAGGCTGCCCGACATACAGCACGCGCACGCCTTCCTGCCAGGCGATGCGTGGGCGCGCGCGCTGCTCGACATGCGCCTGCCAGTCAGCGAGCTTCGCAAAAATCCAGCGTTTCTTTTCGACGATCGCCGCATCGATCTCGGCCAATGTGACCCAGCGCGGCGCGGTGATCGTCAGGCCATGACTATCGATCACAAAGCCGATCGAGCGGCGCGCCGAGCGTTTGAGCCGGTAATACAGCTTGCGCGCGCCCAGCGTGAGCGCGCGCTGCGTGACGCCCTCGGCAGGCGGCGGCGCGGGAATCACGTTCGGGGGCGTCAGCCTGAATTCCTGCGCGGAGGGCGGCGCGTGCGGCGCCTGTGCACCGGGCAGGGGCAAGTCAAGTTGCCGGGGATCGGACGCAACGGGCGGGGTAAAAAAACTGGGCATCAGAGGGGCTGATTCGTCGTGCTGGCCGTGTTCGCTGGAGGATACGCCTGCGGGTCGATACGCCGCATCTCGCCTTCGATCCAGTCTTCCACGCGCTGGTTGACTTCATCGGCGGAAAGCCCGGCAGTGCTGATGGGCTTGCCGATCGACACCGTGACCGTGCCGGGATACTTGATAAACGAATTGCGCGGCCACACATGCGCGGCGTTATGCGCCACCGGGATGACCGGCAAACCCAACGCCACCGCAAAGCGCGCGCCGCCGGTTTTGTATTTGACATGCTGGCCAGGTGCGGTGCGCGTGCCCTCGGGGAACATCACCACCCATGCGCCTTCATCCGTGCGCTGCCGCCCCTGTTTCGTGATGGACGCGAACGCATGGCGGGCATCGCTGCGGTTGATATGAATCATCTTCACCATGCTGAGCGTCCAGCCGAAAAACGGGATGTACAGCAGCTCGCGCTTGAACACATAGCACAGGGGCCGCGGCAGGATCACAGGCAATGCAATGGTTTCCCACGCGGACTGGTGCTTGGAGAGCACCAGCGCAGGGCTATCGGGCAGATTCTCCAGACCCTCCACGCGATAACGAATGCCGGTGAAACAACGCGCGACGAACAGCGCTGCGTAACACCAGCCCAGCCCCATGCGGTAACGACGGTTCACCGTCATGAACGGGAAGGCGAGGGTGCACGCGCAGCCATAAACGATCACGAGCAGCACCAGCGACACGAACAGCAGCAGGGAACGAAACCAGCGCATCGCGTTATCCTTCCCGGGACATCAGGAAGTCCAGCGCGAACGCGCGCAGATCGTCGTGCACCTGCGTGCCTTCTGGCAGCCCGCCCTCGGCCAATGTCTGTTTGCCCTTGCCTGTGCGCACCAGATGCAATGGAAAGCCCAGCGCCACGCCTGCCTGAAGATCGCGCAACGAATCGCCGACCACTGGCGTGTCCTGCGGCGCAACCTCGAAGCGCTCGATAATCATCTTCAGCAGGCCGGGTTTGGGCTTGCGGCATTCGCAATGATCCTCGGCGGTGTGCGGGCAGAAAAATACCGCGTCGATGCGCGCGCCCACCGCAGCAGCGAGCCGGTGCATCTTCGCGTGCATCGCATTCAGCGCGGCCATATCGAACAGGCCGCGGCCAATGCCGGACTGGTTGGATGCAACCGCCACGCGATACCCCGCCTGATTGAGCTGCGCAATGGCTTCCAGGCTGCCTGGAATGGCAATCCATTCATCCGGCGACTTGATATAGGTGTCGGAATCGAGATTGATCACGCCATCGCGGTCGAGAATCACGAGCTTGCGGCTGGAACTGGGGGAGGCCATCGAAAGGATTCGTTGATAAAGGGTGAGGGAAGGCGATGATCGATGTTATGCCGCGAGCCGGGAAATATCCGCCACGCAGTTCATCTGCTGATGCAGGGCATTGAGCAGCGCCAGGCGATTCGCGCGCAGGGCCGGGTCTTCCGCGTTGACCATCACATCATTGAAGAACGCATCCACGCTCTCGCGCAGCGCCGCCAGTGCACTCAGCGCGCCAGTGTACTGATGCGCGGCGAGCTGCGCCTGCACCTGCGGCGCGACCTGGCCGAGCTGCGCGGCCAGCGCCTTTTCCGCCGGCTCGGCGAGCAGCGCAGGCAACACGTGCGCCTCTGCTGGCTGGCCACCAGACTTTCTCAGGATATTGGCGATGCGCTTGTTCGCAGCGGCCAGCGCGGCGGCCTCGGGCAGTTGCGAGAATTCGCGCACGGCTTCAAGGCGCGCGGGAATATCATCGATGCGCGTCGGGTTCAATGCGAGCACCGCGTCGATCGCGGCAGCGGCATGGCCCTCATCGCGCAGCAGGCCGCGCAGGCGGTCCAGGCAAAAGGCGTAGATCGCGCTGGTCGCATCCGTCACGGCGGGAATGCCGGCGAACTGCGCCTGCGCGGCGCGCAGCAGCTGTTGCAGATCGAGCGGCAAGGCTTTCTCGAGCAGAATCCGCAGGATGCCCAGCGTGTGGCGGCGCAGCGCGAACGGGTCTTTCTCGCCCGTGGGCGCAGCGCCAATGCTCCAGATGCCCACGAGCGTTTCGAGCTTGTCGGCAAGCGCAACAATCGTGCCCGTCATCGTGACGGGCAACGCATCGCCGGAAAAACGCGGCTGGTAATGCTCCGAACACGCCAGCGCGACTTCCTCCGGCTCGTGGTCGTGGCGCGCGTAATACGTGCCCATCGTGCCCTGCAATTCCGGGAACTCGCCCACCATATCCGTGGGCAGGTCGGCCTTGGCCAGATACGCAGCGCGTTTGGCCCAGGCCACATTAGCGCCGAGCTGCTGCGCGATTTCACCGGCTAGCGCTTCGAGCCGCTCGACGCGCTGCAACTGCGAGCCGAGCTTGTTGTGATACACGACGTTCGCCAGCAGCGGCACGCGCGCAGCGAGCGGTTTCTTGCGGTCCTGCTCGAAGAAAAATTTTGCATCGGCCAGGCGCGGGCGCACCACGCGCTCGTTGCCTTCGATGATTTCGGCGGGCGTGTGCGTTGCAATATTCGATACGATCAGAAAGCGCGAGCGCAATTTGCCCGCGTCATCGGTCAGCGCGAAATATTTCTGGTTGGTCTGCATCGTCAGGATCAGGCATTCCTGCGGCACCTGCAGGAATGTGTCCTCGAACTGGCAGGCGTATACCACTGGCCATTCCACCAGCGCCGTGACTTCATCGAGCAATGCATCGGGCATTACCACGCGGTCATGGCCCGCCGCCTTCAGCAACTGTTCACGGATCGACGCGCGGCGCGCAGCGAAGCTGGCCAGCACGAAGCCATTGTGTTCAAGCGTTTGTGCATAATCATCGGCCACGGCGATCACCACGGGCGCAGCGCACAGAAAACGATGGCCGCAGGTGGTATTGCCCGCAGGAATGCCAAACGCGGTCACGGGCACGATCTGGTCGCCATGCACAGCGGTCAGCCGGTGCACGGGGCGCACGAACTGCACGTTGCTGCCGTCCGGGCGCTGGTAAGTCATCACTTTCGGAATCGGCAGTTTCGAGATGGCCAGCGCTTCATCGAGCACGGCCTGCAAGCCGTCTGCCAGCGCAACGCCTGGCGCAACACGGTTCAGATAGAACACGTCGTTCTTGCCGTCCGATGCGCGTTCCAGATCATCCACCGACAACCCGGGTGCGCCCAGCGCCGCGAGTTTTTTGTTCAGCGGCGCGGTGGGCTGGCCCTGCGCATCCAGCGCCACGGACACGGGCAGCACTTTTTCGCGCACGGGTTTGTCCGGCGCAACGGCGCGCACATGGCGCACCATGACGGCCAGGCGGCGCGGCGTGGCGTAACGCTCGAACGACGGTTCGCCTTCGATCAGGTCGCGCGCGGCCAGGCGCGTGGCAATGCCTTCGGCAAACGCATCGCCCAGCCGGGCCAGTGCCCTGGGCGGCAATTCCTCGGTCAGCAGTTCGACGAGCAGGGTGGCGGTGCGGGCGTTAGTCATGCTTGTTTTCCTGAGGGTACTTCTTCCACGTTTCCTGTTTTGCCGGTCATCATCGGAAAGCCGAGTTTTTCGCGCGAGTCGTAATAGGCCTGCGCAACCGCGCGCGACAATGCGCGAATGCGTCCGATATACGCTGCGCGCTCGGTCACGGAAATCGCGCCGCGCGCATCGAGCAGGTTGAATGTATGCGCGGCCTTCAGCACGAGTTCATAGGCGGGCAAGGCAAGCTGCAATTCCATCATGCGCTGCGCTTCGGCTTCATAGGCGTTGAAAAACGTAAACAACAGCTCAACGTTCGCATGCTCGAAGTTGTAGGTCGATTGCTCGACCTCGTTCTGGTGATACACATCGCCATAGGTCAGGCGCTGCGACACCGCGCCCTGCGGGCCTTGCTGTTCCCATTGCGTCCAGGTCAGGTCATACACGTTCTCGACCTTTTGCAGATACATCGCCAGGCGCTCCAGCCCGTAAGTGATCTCTCCGAGCACCGGCTTGCAGTCCAGCCCGCCGACCTGCTGGAAATACGTGAACTGCGTGACTTCCATGCCATTGAGCCAGACTTCCCAGCCCAGGCCCCACGCGCCAAGCGTCGGGTTTTCCCAGTCGTCTTCAACAAAGCGCACATCGTTTTGTTTCAGATCGAAGCCCAGCGCTTCGAGCGAACCCAGATACAGCTCCAGGATGTTTTCCGGCGCGGGCTTCAATACCACCTGGTATTGATAGTAATGCTGAAGGCGGTTCGGATTGTCGCCATAACGCCCGTCCTTCGGGCGGCGCGAGGGCTGCACATAGGCCGCGCGCCACGGCTCGGGGCCGATGGCGCGCAGGAACGTGTGCACATGCGAGGTGCCTGCGCCGACTTCCATGTCGATCGGCTGGAGCAGCGCGCAGCCCTGCCTGTCCCAGTAGGACTGCAATGTCAGGATGATTTGCTGAAACGTGAGCATGAAAATAACCGGGCTATCACCAGGATGAAAAACATTAAATTTTACCGGATTGGCTCTTGCTGCGGGCGCGAGCGTTGCCTGAAGGCCAGCGCCGCCATCAGGCACAGCAACGACACCAGCAGCACCGGGGCATTGCCGCTGCGCACATAGGGCGTGAGCCCCGTCATGCCCTGCACGGTGGCATCGAGCGCGCCCACGGTAAACGGGCGCAGTTTCGCGCGCACCTGGCCGCGCGCGTCGATCACGGCGGTGATGCCGGTGTTGGTGGCCTGCAGCATCGGGCGGCCCGTTTCGAGCGTGCGCATGCGCGCAATCTGCAGATGCTGGTCCAGCGCGATGGTGTTGCCGAACCAGCCCAGATTGCTGGCATTGACCAGAATGGTGGGCTGCACGCGGTTGTGGCGGATATTGCGCGCGATTTCCTCACCAAACAGATCTTCATAACAGATATCGACCGACACGAAATGCCCGCGCACGGCAAACGGCGCCTGCACCGCATGGCCCCGCGCGAAATCGCCCTGCGGAATGTACATCATCTGCACGAACCAGTGAAAGCCCCACGGCACGAATTCGCCAAACGGCACCAGATGATGCTTGTCGTAGCGGAAATAGCCTTGCGCGGCATCATCATGCGGACGGATGCCGAACAGGCTGTTCGTGTAGCGGATCATCTGGCCGCTGGGCGTGAGGGTCGCGCCCACTGCGCCGAACAGGATCGACGTGCCCGTCGTATCGGCAAAATGCTGCAATGACGATGTGAACGAAAACGGCACCTGCACCAGCGGAATCGGCACCGCCGTTTCCGGCGTCACCACCAGATCCGCGGGCTTTGCCGTCAGCGCCTGCTGGAGTGTGTCGAGTTCCCGCAAAATATTGGCCGGGTCGAACTTCATGTCCTGCGGCACATTGCCCTGCAACAGCCGCACGGAAATCGGCGCGCCTGCGGGGCGCGTCCAGGAAATCCGCGCCAGCGCCAGCGCGGCCACAAGGCACAGCGCAGCCGCGCACACCGGCGCGATGGCGCGCGCGGGATGACGCCGTGCGATCGCGCAGAGCGCCTGCGCCAGCAGCGCAGCCACCAGCGCCAGCACCCACCCTGTGCCATAGACGCCTGCCAGCGGCGCGAACCCTGCCAATGGCCCGTCCACCTGCGCATAGCCGCTGGCCAGCCACGGAAGGCCGGTGAACAGGGTGCCGCGCAGCCATTCACCCAGCGCCCATGCGCTGGCGAATATCACGGCGCGATACCCGGCCTGAAGGCTGGGGCAACGCTTGCCGGTCTCCATCAGGCTTATGCCATACGACCACACGGCTGCGGCCAGCGCGGGGAAAAACCCGAGCAGCAGCGCCAGCAGCGCCAGCGCCGTCCATGCGAGAAGCGCGGGCAGCCCGCCATAAAAATGCATGCTGACATAAAGCCACCACACGCCCGTGACGAAATGGCCAAAGCCAAACGCCCAGCCGGTGAGCAGCGCGCTTTTGCAGCCCTTCGTGCGCATGAGCCACAGATACAGCAGCGTGATGATGACGATCTGAAGCCAGCCGCCGTGCGGCGTGGGCGCGAACGACAGCGTGTTGACCGCGCCCAGCGCCAGCGCAACGGGATAATGCCAGCGCGGCAATGGGCGGTTTGCGGCGACCTGGGCTTCTGTCATGTTTCGCGCTGCCCCGCCAGCGGAGCGCGGCGCACCAGCAGCACGTGCACCTGCCGCGCATCCACGCGCAACACCTCGAAAACCAGCTCGCCGATGCGCACCTTTTCATTGCGATGCGGCACGCGCCCGAAATGCTGCGTGACGAAACCGCCGATGGTGTCCGCTTCGTCATCGGGATAGTCTGTGCCGAGCGCCTCGTTGAACTGCGCGATTTCCGTCAATGCGCGCACGCGAAAACGCCCGTCCGGCGCGGCGATGATATTGCCGGTTTCCTCGTCGAAATCGTATTCGTCCTCGATATCGCCGACGATCTGCTCGAGCACATCCTCGATCGTAATCAGCCCGGCCACGCCGCCGTATTCATCCACCACCACGGCCAGATGGTTGCGGTTCACGCGGAAGTCGTGCAGCAGGATGTTCAGGCGTTTGGATTCCGGGATGAACACCGCGGGGCGCAGCATGCCGCGCACGTCGAAGTCTTCCTCGGCGTAATAGCGCAGCAGATCCTTGGCCAGCAGCACGCCGATGATGTGGTCGCGGTTGTCTTCATAGACAGGGTAGCGCGAGTGCGCTTTTTCCAGCACGAACGGGATGAAGGTGTCCGGCGCATCGTTGATGTCGATGGCGTCCATCTGCGCGCGGGGAATCATGATGTCGCGCGCGCAAAGCTCGGAGACCTGGAACACGCCTTCGATCATCGACAGCGAGTCCGCGTCGATCAGGTTGCGCTCGTGCGCGTCCTGCAGAACTTCAAGCAGCTCGCCGCGTGAATCGGGCCCGGGCGAGATAAAGTCGGTCAGCCGTTCGAGCAGCGAACGTTTTTCGTGGGATTTGTCCGGATTGTTTTCGCGGCGACTGTGTGATGAATCGGTCATGATGGTGCGCCACCGCCCGTTCGCGCTGGCGCGTTGTTGAGGAACGATAAGGATACCATCGAATAACAGCAGGGTTGCCGCGCTCACCTGCGCTTATGACCACGACGGGCTGAACCTGATCCGTTCTGCGGCCTGCTCCAGGGCGGCAATGTCGATGAAGTGCCACTGCATGCGCTCGGGGTCGAACACGGCAAACTGGTCGGCTTGCACGGGGTCGCTGGTGCCCGCCATCACGGTCTCCTGGCTGCGCTTCAGGGCCTCGGTTTGCCGCTGCAGTGGCCAGGAAAAAAAGGTGTTCGCGGTTTCTGCCCAGGCATAAAGTCCGGCCAGCTGACGAATCAGGTCAAAGGCATGCAGGCTTGTCTGGTCGGGCCTGAGGTTCACAAAACCGGGGTCTTCGCTTTCAGTGGGCATATCCACCACGCACGGTTTGAGCCGGCCATTGTCGTCCAGCATCAGTTGTCCCGAATGCGCCTGCCATGCCATGAACAGGCAGGGGGGCGGACTATCGTCTGCAGCAATGCGCAGGACGGAGATAACTCTCGTGCTCAGGGGCGTTGTGGCAGACATCATGGCTGTCAGGTTTGCATCCACGGGAGAAAGAAACAGCGGCATGATCTTTTTTCCCGCGTCCAGCAGGGTGATGAACTCAAGAAAACCGGTGCGCTGGATGTACGCTGAAAAGACTTCAGCGACTGGGAGTCTGGTTGGAGTGGGCATCATAAGCCTCCTTCATGGCGGGTGAAGTTCTTCATATCCGGGAGCGCGCATCCTGCCTGCTCGCAGGCGCGCAGGGCGGCGGCGGATATGAAGTGCCACTGCATGAACTCCGGGTCGAAAATGGCGAGCTGGTCGCACGCTTTAAACTCGCGCTGAATGCCATCTTTCAGGGCATCCATGCCGCGCTGCACGGCCTGGATCTGTCGCGCTGCGCTCCAGGTGGGGAACGCGCGCGCGGTTTCCCGCCATGCGTAAAGCCCGGCCAGCTCATGGAGCATCTCCACAAGGCGCAGGCCTCTTTCATCGGGGCGGACGCGCAGGGATACTTCGCCCCCACAGGAAGTATCGTACATGATGGGCAACGTGACGGGCATGAACATGCCGCGGTCATTCAGCGCGAGCCGCCCCGCGTAAGCGCACCATGCGATATGCAGGCACAGGGAGACGTTTTTTTGTGGCGCGATGATGCTGGCCGGGGTGACGGCCATGCCGCCACACACTTCGGGCGGAAACGAAACGCATTCCAGGCCGGCATCGGCGGGGGAAGCAAACAGGCGGATCACGTCCGGCCTGTTTTCCCTTTTGTCGGGGAAGACATACGGAACCGACTCGGGCAGCGGGGTGGCGAGCACGAAAAAATCGTCGGTCAGGGTGCCTGGGCCTTTTTGCATGGGGTGGGTTTTCCGGTGGAGAGCCTGTCAGAAATTTTGTGTTCAGGGCGCGGTTGAGATTTACGTACTGGTCAAAAAAGGAACGATTATTTGTCCGGGAGTTTCATAAAGAGTTCCTGGGCCATGTAGCTCCCGTGTTGTATGGCCTTGAAATACCAGCGGGCAGCCTGTTTTGTGTCTTTGGCTACGCCGTCGCCATGTTCATACATCCATCCCAGGGTGGTTTCAGCATCGGCATTTCCCTGTTCGGCGGACTTGCGCAACCAGGATATGGCCTGGGTGGTGTCTTTAGCTACACCCGCCCCGTTGTAATACAGCAAGCCAAGCCTGTACTGTGCATCGGCATCGCCCTGTTCCGCCGCCTTGCGATACTGTTGGGCAACCTTGACGCATTCATCCTGTGTATTGCAGGGAGCTGCATCGTCGTCTCCCGCTGTTGCATGATCTGAAGCGGATGCTGCCGCGCCGGATGCGGTGTCTTGCGCATTCGCCACCATGAAAACGCCAGGCGAAAGCAGCGCGGTCAACATAACGGCTTTTGCGGAAAACTTCGTGATGAGTGTTGCGGGTTGGGTGGGCATGATGTTCTCCGGTTAATTCGGTTGTGATTAGCTGGTTATCCGTATAACCACATTATTCGTCGATTGAACACCCTGCATTAGGGCCTGCCTTGACGTGGTTTTGTCCGCATGGGCACAACACGAGATCGCCCTCCAGCACGGTGGCGCGGCCTTGTTCGATCATGCGTGTACCGGTAGCCTGTATCGGATATTCGCCTGGACAATTGCCACAGGTGGCCATTTCATGATCGAGCGCGACGCGCTGGCCAGCGTCGAACATGGTGGCGATTTGCGCGATGACGTGGCCACCGGTGGTAGTGGGGTCGTTGTCGCGAATGATGGTCTTGGGCATGGGAGATTTCCTTGGGTTGGTTTGGGACTACAGATCGCCGCGCTACTCAATACGGGGGTGATGTCGCCTGCCCGCTGCTACCATAGGTCAGCGCCCGCACCTGGTGCCCGTCGGGGCGTGTGGTGGCTGCCGAACGCCTGGTTTATGCCGTTCTATCTTGAATGAGTTAATCTGATGATTCTCCCATCCTCTTTGGATATAGTAATATCAAAAGTTCCTCCAAGGACACGTCTTTGCATCTGACCTTGAATTCTCCATGAATCATGCTCATCTGTAACCTTGTAGGGCTTTTGTTTTTCTGCAGCTTCTTTTCCATATATATGCGATATATAGACCTCGCAAAGAGCTACAGCGAAATCTTCAGTCGATACTCTTTCCATCTTTTCATCCCCTTTATTGCAAGAAATAGCACAACTGCTTAGCATTGAAAATACAATTATCAAAGCAATTTTACTTCGTAGGCAGCGCACCTTTTTCATACATCGTATCTCCTTTACTATATGTTCCAAGGGTACCATTGGGGGTACCAACGTAACCATCTATTCCATAGCCATCTGCATAATCCTTGTCTGCTTGTGAGAAATGTTCACTGTCATATGCTGGATCTGGCCCACCATGCGTATGATAGTACGCAGTAGGTTTCGTCCCTTTAGGACATGCACTTGGGCCGCCAGGGTCAGATTCATCCACAGTTCCCTTCTTCGGACTTGTGTGAGAAAAAGTACCATCGGGATTTTGATAGATCATCCCTGCATACTCAGTATTTTCCTTGATAGATGTTGGATTAATGCTCGTTAAAACAGAACGTGCTGCCGCCCCTTGAGTAGTGAAACACTTTAGTCCCAGTGGATCAATCCGTTGTGTCGGATCACCATCCACATAGGCAAATACATTCAGCCCACCTGCAAGCCCAATCGGGTCTTTTGACACATACCGCCCACAATGCGGATCATAATACCGGTGCCGGTTGTAATGCAGCCCCGTCTCATGATCGTAATACTGC
>Ga0209738_10000028_pt1 | contig 36082 bp, 25 predicted proteins | sample TergutNc150P5_FD_187289 | JGI IMG/M metagenome (GOLD analysis project Ga0209738, IMG submission 187289) | Nasutitermes corniger P5 segment gut microbial community from laboratory colony in Florida, USA - Nc150 P5 (SPAdes) (version 2) | ecosystem: Host-associated > Arthropoda: Insects >...
CGCCGAGCTGGCCCAGCAGCACCGGCCCGATGCGGGTGCGCGACAGCTGTTCGACCGGATGGTCGTACGCATCCATCAGCCGGCGGATGATCCGGTTGCGGCCCTCATGCACGGTGATGCTGACCAGACAGCGGCTCGCCCCGGAGCTGACCACCTTGACCTCGTCGGGGGTCACCGGGCCGTCGTCCAGCATCGTCGTGCCGCGCAGGTGACGCAGCGTCTTGGCATCCACCAGGCCGTGCACCTGCGCCAGGTACGTCTTCGGCACCTCGTAGCGGGGGTGCGCCAGCCGGTTCGCGAACTCGCCGTCGTTGGTCAGCAGCAACAGCCCCTGCGTGTCGGCGTCCAGCCGCCCGACGTGGAACAGCCGCTGCTTGGCCGGCACGTACGACGCCAGCGTGGGACGACCCTGGTCGTCCTCCATCGCGGACAGCACCCCGCGCGGCTTGTTGAGCACGAGGTACAGGTGCCGGCGCGGCGGCGGGATGCGCCCGCCATCGACCCGGATCACGTCGCGCTCGGGATCGACGCGTCGGCCCTGCTCGATCACGATCTGTCCGTTGACCTCGACACGGCCCTCGTCGATCAGCTCCTCCGCCTTGCGCCGGCTGGCCACGCCGGCCTGCGCGAGCGCCTTCTGCAGGCGGATTCCCTCCTCGGACGGATCCGGACGTCGTGTGCGCGTCTCAGCCATCGGTGCCCTCCTGGGTCTGTGTCGTGGCCCGATCCGCCGGTGCGGCGGGCTCGGGTACCGCAGCCGCCAGGCCGGCCAGCTCCTCGGCCAGCTCGGCCGCATCCGGCAGGTGCGGGCTGATCGGGGGCAGGTCGTCCAGGCTCGACAGGCCGAGCCTGGCCAGGAAGTAGTCGGTCGTGCGCAGCAGCGATGCGCCGCTCAGCTCGTCGGCCCCGGCCTCCTCGACCAGGCCGCGCGCCAGCAGCGTCCGCACCGCCGAATCGACGTTGACGCCGCGCACCGCGCTGACCCGCGAGCGGGCCACCGGCTGCAGGTAGGCGATCACCGACAGCGTCTCCAGGCCCGCCTGCGTGAGCCGGTTGGGCTGGCCGTCGACCACCCAGCGCGCCAGCGCCTCGTAGTGCTCGGGCCGGGTGGCCAGCGCCCAGCCCCCGCCCACGTCACGCAGCTGGAAGCCGCGGCCCGTCTCGTCGTAGAACGCGGCCAGCCCGCGCAGCGCGTCGTCCACCACCTCGCAGGGGGCCTGGACGGCCTGGGCCAGCAGGTCGAGCGGCTGCGGCCCCTCGGCCATCAGCAGCAGCGCCTCCAGCAGCGGCTGGATGTCCGCGGGCTGTGGCACCGGCACGTCCTGCGGCTGTTCGTTTTCGCTTGTCACAGCGTTACTCTCGGGCATCGCTCCCCTCCCGGCCGGGCTCAGCGCCGTCGGACGGCAGCCCGTCATACTCGTCATCCACCTGGACGGGCGCGTTGGCATCGCCCGTCCAGCGCACCGTCAGCTCGCCGAACGGCGTCAGCTGCTCGAAACCCACGGCGCCCTTCTGGAACAGCTCCAGCAGCGCCAGGAAGCGCACCACGGTCGTCAGCCGGTCGGCGTCGGCCGTCAGCGCGCGGAACGTGGACGTGCCCGCATGCTGCAGGCGTTTGGTGAGGATCTCGGCCTGCTCGTGCACGCTGACGACACTGACATGCAGCTGCTCGACCGGGATCGCCGCCACCTCGGGGGCGCTCAGCGCCCGCGTGGCCAGCACGGCCAGACGCTGCGGGCCGGGCAGCTCCACGTCGGGGCGCAGGCCCGCGAAGCCCGGCTCCAGGCCCCCCGGACGCACGAACACGCGCGCCTCGTCGTCCCAACGCCGCTGCACCCACTCGGCCACCTGTCGGAACGCGCGGTACTGCAGCAGCCGCGCGAACAGCAGGTCGCGGGCCTCCAGGGCGGCGATGTCCTCCTCGTCCTCGACCTCGCCGCCGGGCAGCAGCCGGGCCGCCTTGAGATCGAGCAGCGTCGCAGCGACAACGAGAAACGAGCTGGTCTGCTCCAGATCCCAGTCGCGCCCGCCCGCGGTCACGTAGGCGATGAACTCGTCGGTCACCCGCGACAGCGCCACCTCGGTGACGTCCAGCTTGTGCTTGGCGATCAGCTGCAGCAGCAGGTCGAACGGGCCCTCGAAGTTGTCCAGGCTCAGCGTGAAGCGGTCGTCGCCGACGCTCCCCGGATCGTCTGGTGCGGCGGACGCCGAGCGGGCACGTGCGGCGGCTGGGCTCATGGACGCGATCTCAGTGCCCGGCGGCCCGTGCCAGCACCTCGCGGGCCAGCGTGCGGTAGGCGTTCGCGCCGCCCGACGAGCTGGCGTACGTGGTGATCGGCTCGCCCGCCACGGTGGTCTCCGGGAACTTGATCGTGCGCCGGATCACGGAATGGAACACGAGGTCGCCGAACGCCTCCAGCACGCGCTCCAGCACCTCGCGCGAATGCAGCGTGCGGTGGTCGTACATCGTGGCCAGGATGCCCATCAGCTCCAGCCTCGGGTTCAGGCGGTCCTGCACCGTCGCGATCGTGTCGGTCAGCAGCGCGACGCCGCGCAGCGCGAAGAACTCGCACTCCAAGGGGATGATCACGCGGTCGGCCGCCGTCAGCGCGTTGATCGTCAGCAGGCCGAGCGACGGGGCGCAGTCGATCAGGATGAAGTCGTAGCGGTCGCGCACGCCCGACAGCACGCGCGACAGCGTCTGCTCGCGGGCCACCTCGGACACCAGCTGCACCTCGGCCGCCGACAGCTCGATGTTGCCAGGCAGGATGTCCAGGTTCGGCACGGTGGACGCCAAGATGACCTCGCTGGGATCCATCTTCGTGCGCGGCATCAGCAGGTCGTAGATCGAGTGCTCCAGCGCATGCGGGTTGAGCCCCAGGCCGACCGACGCCGATCCCTGCGGATCGAAGTCGACCAGCAGCACCCGGCGTCCGGCCTCGGCCAGCGCGGCGCCCAGGTTGATGGCGGACGTCGTCTTGCCGACGCCACCCTTCTGGTTGCACAGCGCGACGATCAGGCCGTTCTTGGGCGCGTCCGGGTCGAGCGCAACGGGTGCGGGCAGATCGGGCCACGGACGCCCGGTGGCGTCGATGTCGCCGGGCTTCAGCTCATCGGTCGGCTCGTCATTGTGACGCGCGTTGCTTCCCCGTGGTGGCGTCTTGCCTGCCATCTGCCGCCCTTTCTGCGATTCGTTCCCCCAAGCTTAGGCCATGGGACTGACTGCGCGGGGGTGCGCTGCAGCTCCGACGGACGCCCGTCGCGGGCCATCAGGCGCGGGCCCTCGGATGCGCCGTCTGGTACACCTCGCGCAGGTGCTCGACGGTCACCAGGGTGTAGATCTGCGTCGTGGCAACGGAGGCGTGGCCGAGCAGCTCCTGGACGACGCGGACGTCGGCACCGCCGTCCAACAGGTGCGTGGCGAAGCTGTGCCGCAACGAGTGCGGCGAGACGGCCACATCCAGGCCCGCCTCGCGGGCGCGGCGCTGCAGCACGGCCCAGGCGCTGGAGCGGGACAACCGTCCGCCACGGGCGTTCAGGAACAGCGCAGGCGTGGCGACCCTGACCATCGCGGGACGTCCTCGCACCAGCCAGGCGTCCAGGGCCCCCCGGGCATAGGTTCCCAGGGGAACCAGGCGCTGTTTGTCCCCTTTTCCGATCAGGCGCAGGCCCTCGTCCGGATCGGCCAGCGCGCCGACCACGTCGTCCACATCCAGGTCGACGGCCTCGCTGATGCGGGCACCCGTGCCGTACAGCAGCTCCAGCAGCGCCGCGTCGCGCAGGCCGGTGGGCGTCTCGGTCTCGATGCCCTCCAGCAGCCGCTGCACCTGGTCGATCGTCAGGGCCTTGGGAAGGTGGCGCCCCAGCTTGGGGACGGCGATGTGTCCCGCCGCATTGTCGGGCACCACACCCTCGGCCTGCGCGAAGGCGTGCAGGTTGCGGATCGCCACCAACGCCCGGGCGACGCTGGCGCGCCCCAGCGGTGCGCGCCCGTCCGTCCCGGCCGTGATGGCCCGCTGGTACTGCGTGATGTCGGCCTCGCGCACCTGGCCGAGCGCGGTCACGCCGCGGGCGGACAGCCAGTCGAGATACCGCACCAGATCGCGCCGGTAGGCGGCGATGGTGTTGGACGACAGCCCGCGCTCCACCGTCTGCTGGGCCAGGTAGTCGCGCAGCACGCGCGCCAGCGGGGCCGGCACCCCGGCCGCATCGGTGCGCGCAGGATCAGCCACGAGCGGCGTCCAACCGCTGTTTCACCTCGTGGGCGGGCCAGGGCGCGTCCGCCGGCCGCAAGCGGTCGACCGTGCCGTCCAGCAGCGCCAGTTTCAGCGCCGTGCAGCCGTAGGCCAGCGCCACGTTGTCGACCAGCCCGGCGCGAATGCCCGCGATCACCTCGTCGAGGCTCACCCAAGCCAGGCCCATGTCGACCTCTTCGCCGTGCACCGCGAAGCCCGCCGGACGGCCCACCTGGTGCAGGCCGCGCGCCAGGTAGATGCGCCCGACCTCGGTCGAGATGCCCGGCGACGACACGTAGTCGGCCAGCACGCGCCAGTCGTCGGCGGCCAGGCCGGCCTCCTCGGCCAGCTCGCGCTTGGCGCCGTCCCAGGCCGGCTCGCCCGCCACGTCCAACAGCCCGGCGGGCGCCTCGATCAGGCGCATGCCGACGGGGTGGCGGTACTGGTGCACGACGGCGATGCGGTCATCGTCGTCCTGCGCGATGATGATCACCGAGCCGGGGTGGCGCAGGAACTCCCGCACCAGCGTCTCCCCTTCTGGGGACGTGATCGTGTCGCGCGACAGCGACGTGACCGCGCCCTGGGCCAGCAGTTCCGGACGCCCGTGCGTGGCCCAGTGTTCCTCGGCGTCCCAGGCGCTCATCGCGCGGCCTCGGTATCCGACTGCTCCTGCGCCGGGGCGTGCGCGGCATGGTAGCGCACGGCCGCCTCGACCAGCCCGCGGAACAGCGGATGCGGCTTGGTCGGGCGCGACTTCAGCTCGGGATGGCCCTGCGTCGCCACGAAGTACGGGTGCACGGCGGCGGGCAGCTCGATGAACTCGACCAGGTTGTGGTCGGGCGAGGTGCCGCTGATGACCAGCCCGGCGGCCTCCAGGCGCTCGCGGTAGGCGTTGTTGACCTCGTAGCGGTGGCGGTGGCGTTCCTCGATGTGCGTCTTGCCGTACAGCTTGGCCACGATCGTGCCCTTGACCAGGTCGGCCGGGTACGAGCCCAGCCGCATGGTGGCACCCATGTCGCCCTCGCCGGCGACGATCTGGCGCTGCTCGGCCATCGTCGCGATCACCGGATCGGGCGTGTCGGGGCAGAATTCGGACGAGTCGGCGTGCTCCAGACCGGCCAGGTCGCGGGCCACCTCGATGACCATGCACTGCAGCCCCAGGCACAGGCCGAGCACCGGAATGCCGTGCTCGCGGGCGTACCTGATCGCGCCCACCTTGCCCTCGACGCCGCGGATGCCGAACCCACCGGGGACGACGACCCCATCCACGTCCGCCAGCGCCTCGGCCGCCCCCTCGGAGCTCGCGCAGGTGTCGGAGGCGACCCAGCGCACGTTCACGCACGCCCAGTTGGCGAAGCCCCCGGCTCGCAGCGCCTCGATGACCGACAGGTACGCGTCGGGCAGGTCGATGTACTTGCCCACCAGCGCCACCGTGACGCGCGTCTTCGGCTCCTGCACGCGGTCGAGCAGGTCGTTCCACACCGTCCAGTCGACATCGTGGAACGGCAGGTTGAGCCGGCGCACGACGTACGCGTCCAGCCCCTCGGCGTGCAGCACCTTCGGGATGGCATAGATCGTCGGCGCGTCGGGGCAGCTGATCACGGCCTCGTCGTCGACGTCGCAGAACATGCCGATCTTGTGCTTGATCGACTCGCTGATCGGGCGGTCCGAGCGGCACACCAGCGCGTCCGGCTGGATGCCGACCTCGCGCAGCGCGGCGACCGAGTGCTGCGTCGGCTTGGTCTTCATCTCCTGGGACGGGCCGATGTAGGGCACCAGCGACACGTGCAGGAAGAAGACGCGGTCGCGGCCGATGTCGCGGCGCACCTGGCGGGCGGCCTCCAGGAACGGCAGCGACTCGATGTCGCCGACCGTGCCGCCGATCTCGTGGATCACCACGTCGTCGCCGGGCTGGGCCACGCCGAGCATGCGCGCCTTGATCTCGTCGGTGATGTGCGGGATGACCTGCACGGTGTCGCCCAGGTAGTCGCCGCGGCGCTCCTTCGCGATCACGGTGCTGTAGACCTTGCCGGTGGTCACGTTGGCCTGCGCGGTCAGGTTGCGGTCGAGGAAGCGCTCGTAGTGGCCGATGTCCAGGTCGGTCTCGGCGCCGTCCTCGGTGACGAACACCTCGCCGTGCTGGAACGGGTTCATGGTGCCCGGATCGACGTTCAGATACGGATCGAGCTTCTGCATCGTGACCCGCAGCCCGCGGGCGACCAGCAGGTTGCCGAGCGAGGATGCCGTGAGCCCCTTGCCGAGCGAGGACACGACCCCGCCGGTGACGAATATGTGCTTGGTGTCTTTCGTGCCTCTCACGGGTCTCCAGCCTATCGGACGCGACCAACCGTTGGCGTAACGACGGACGGTGTGTCTGGACGGGTGTGCGCATGTCACACTGAACGCTGTGGAGATCATGGCATTGGGGATCGCGGCCGTCGCGCTGATCGCGCTGCTCAGCGTCGTGGGCAAGCGGCTGTCGGTGGCGCCGCAGCTGATTCTCGTGCTGGTGGGCGTCGGCCTGAGCTTCGTGCCGGGGACGGAACGCCTGGCCCTCGACCCCGAGATCGTCATGATGGGCCTGCTGCCGCTGCTGCTGTACGCGTCGGCGCTGGGCATGTCGACCGTGGAGTTCCGCCGCGACCTGGGCCCGATTGCCGCACTGGCCGCGCTGCTGGTGGTGCTGACCGCGGTCGTGCTCGGCTGGGCCGTCCACAAGGTCGAGCCGGAGATCCCGCTGGGGGTGGCGATCGCGCTGGGCGCACTGCTGAGCCCCACGGACGCCGCCGCCACCGGCGTGGTCAAGGGGCTCGGGCTCAGCCCGCGCGTGCTGGCCATCCTCAACGGGGAGTCGCTGCTCAACGACGCGTCCGCCCTCGTGCTGCTGCGCAGCGCGCTGGCCGCCGGCGCCGTCGGCCTGTCGGCCTGGGGCGTCACCAAGGACTTCGTGTACGCGGCGCTGATGGCCTACGCCATCGGCACGGTCGTCGGGCTGTGCGGCGTGTGGCTGCGGGCGCGCATCGACAACACGGTGGCCGCGACGGCCGTGTCGCTGCTCGTCCCCTTCGTGGCGTTCCTGCCCGCCGACCTGGTGCACGCGTCCGGCCTGGTGGCCGTGGTCGCGGCCGGCATCGCGTCGCTGCGGCGCGGCCCGCACTCGCTATCGGCGACGCAGCGCATGACCGAACGCGCCAACTGGGACACCATCGAGTTCCTGGCCGAGGGCGCCGTCTTCCTGCTGATGGGCCTGCAGATGAAGGGCCTGGTCACCGACCTGTCGCGCAGTTCGGACGGGGTGAGCACCGCGCTGGTGATCGGGGCGTGCGGCATCGTCGCCACACTGGTCATCCGGGGCGTCTTCCTGACGGGCGTGCTCGCGGTCGTCGCGCGGCGCACCCGGCGCAAGACGCAGGTGCGCGATCAGTGGCAGGAGCATGCCCGGGCCGTCCGCGAGCGCATCGACGAGCTGGCGCCGGTGCAGCCGGATGGCACCCGGGGAAACCCGGACACGCAGGCGCTGCTGCGGCAGGCGCGCGAGCTGGCGGGGACGACGGCGTCCGGCCCCCACAAGCACGCGCTGCACCTGGCCCACCGCACCGGCCTGGTGGCGCGCCTGTTCGCGCGCCGCGGGCCCGACCAGCACCCGGACACGGTGCACACACACGCCCACGCGTTCGGGCGACACCAGCCGGAGGCGCTGCGGGTGCGGTTCGAGCGGATGCGCGACGCGGTGCGCCGGTATCTGGCCGACGTCGAGTACCTCAACCGCGAGCCGCTGCACGCGCGCGAGGGCGTGCTGCTGACCTGGGCGGGCATGCGGGGCGTCGTCACCGTGGCCGCCGCCCAGACCCTGCCGCTGGACACCCCGCACCGCCCGCTGCTCGTGGCCATCGCCTTCACCGTCGCGGCCGGATCGCTGATCCTGCAAGGCGGGACGCTGCCGTTCGTCGTGCGCTGGCTCGGCCTGGCCGGGCGCGATACGGCCCCCGAGGGTGAGCGCGAGCACCTCGACGCCGAACTGGCCGCGGCAGGAAGCGCGCTGCTCGACGACCCCGATCTGTGCCAGGCCGACGGGACGCCGTACGACCCCGCCATCGTGCGCACCGTCCGCGCCCGCGTCGGCGGCGTGCCGGGCGGCGCAGCGCCCGCGACGCCCCAGGGGCTGCCCGCACCGCCGGCCCCCCACGTGCGTCCCGAAGCGGCACACACCGGCGACGACGACCCGGCCAACGGCCTGGCCAGCCCCGTCTACGATGGCGCCCAGCCCGCCGCCCTCGCCCCCGCCGATGCCCAGCGCCAGTTCACCGAGCTGCGCCTGGCCTGCCTCGACGCGATGCGCGAGCAGCTGCTCAAGGCCCAATCGATCGGGGCGTACACGTCCGCCACCCTGCGCGCCCGCCTGGCCGAACTGGACGCCGACGAGATCAGCCTCCAGGTCCGCGAGGATGCCTCAAGCGAGTGACCCGCGCCCACCGATGGACAGACCGGTGCAGGTGCCGCCAGTCGATCGTCTAGGCTGGAGCGCGTGACCCCTGGCCCCGGCGAACCGTCCGGACAAGACCTCCCGCACCACTGGCTGCGGGGCGTCGTGCTCTTTCTGTCCGGACAGACGGTGTCGCTGCTGGGCTCGGCCATCGTCAGTTATGCGGTGATCTGGCATCTCGCCCTGACCACCGGCTCGGGCACGATCTATGCGCTGGCCGTGGTCGCCAGCCAGCTGACGATGGGACTGATCTGTCTGCCCGGCGGCATCTGGGCCGACCGGTACTGGCGCAAGCCGCTCATCATCGGCGCGGACGGCGCCGTCGCCGTCGTCACAGCCGTGATGGCCGTGCTCTATCTGGCCGGACACCAGCAGCTGTGGCTCATCGTGGCACTGCTCGGGCTGCGCGGGCTCGGCTCGGGCGTGCAGAGCCCGGCCGTGGGCGCCACGCTGCCCCAGATCACGCCGGTGCAGCACCTGATGCGGGTCAACTCGGTCAACGCCTCCGTGCAGGCGGCCATGTTCGTGGCCGCGCCGGCGGTGGCCGCCGTGCTGCTGACGTGGATGTCGCTCGGCTGGATCCTGCTGCTCGATGTGTGCACCGCCCTCATCGGCATCGGCTTCACGCTGGCCGTCCCCATCCCCCGTCTCGCCCGACGAGACGACGCCCACGCAGCGGAGCACCGGGGCGCGCGGGCGTACGTCCACGAGATCCGGCTCGCCTGGGACGGCGTGCGCCACCACGCCGGGCTGCTGCGCATCATGGTGCTGCTCGCCGCGATGTCGGTGGTGGTGTTCCCGCTCGCGCAGATGACCCCGGTGTTCGTGGTGCACCTGTTCGGCAACGAGCAGTGGATGCTGGCCGCGGTCGAGATCACCTGGTCGGTCGGCATGGTCGTCGGCGGCCTGGTCATGGCCGCGTGGGGCGGGCCGCGCAACCGCATGACGCTGGTCGTGGCGGCCTGTGGCGCATGGTGCCTGAGTGCGGCGGCCATGGGTGTCAGCCCCAATGTCTGGGTGTTCTGCGTCGTCATGGTCGTGTTCGGCGGCAGCGTGCCGTTCGGCAACACGGCCGCCGTCACGGCGCTGCAAGAGAACGTGCCCCCGGCCCTGCTGGGCCGCATCATGGGCATCGTGACGGTCATCTTGGCCATCTCGGGCCCCGTCGGCATCGCCGTGTACGGCCCTCTCGCCGACCACGTGAGCCTGCGCGTGCTCTGCCTGGTCGCCGCCGTCCTCGGCGCGGCCTTCGTGGTCGTCACGCACCGGCGCGCGGGCCCCGGCTCCGTCCTGCTGGCGCCGCAGCCCGCCGACGCCACCCCGCAGCTTCAGCACTGAACACCTGCTGATCCCCCGCCACCGCGTCCCGGCGAACTGCGTAGACTCAGGCATCGTGCCTGGTTCGGACGATTCGCGCGGCCTGCTCGCCGCGGTGGTGGCGTACGGGCTGTGGGGCGGGTTCCCGCTGTACTTCCATCTGCTGACGCGCAGCGGCTCGCTGGAGATCGTGGCGCACCGGATCGTCTGGGCGCTGGTGTTCTATGTCATCGGCATCACCATCGTGCGCGGCTGGCCGAAGCTGCGCGCCACGCTGAAGCAGCGCCGCCTGATCGGTACGCTGCTGGGCGCCGGCGTGCTGGTCAGCCTCAACTGGCTCATCTACATCTACGCGGTCATCACCGATCACGTGGTCGATTCGTCGCTCGGCTACTTCATGAATCCGCTGGTCACCGTGCTGTTTGCCGTGATATTCCTGCACGAACACGTGCGCAAGGCCCAGGTGGTCGCGCTGCTGATCGGCCTGGCGGCGGTGGTCGTCATCGTCGTCGGCATGGGGCACTTCCCCTGGATCAGCATCAGCCTCGCGCTGACGTTCGGCCTCTACTCGCTGGCCAAGAACCGCGTGGGCGCCCGGACGACGCCGCTGATCGGCCTGGGCATCGAGACGTCCGCGATGACGCCGGTCGCGCTGGCCTACCTGATCTGGCTGCAATCCAGCGGACGCGGCACGTTCACCGCGGACGGCCCGGGCTACACGTGGCTGCTCATCGGCACGGGCGCCGCCACCGCGCTGCCGCTGCTGGCCTTCGCGGCCGGTGCGGCCAAGATCCCGCTGGTCTCGCTCGCGCTGGCGCAGTACATCACGCCCACCTGCGGCTTCATCATCGGCGTGTTCATCTTCCATGAGCAGATGGAGCCCGCACGCTGGATCGGCTTCGCCCTCATCTGGATCGCGCTGGTCGTGCTGACCTGGGATCTGGTCAGGCAGGCCCGCGCGCACGCGGCCGCCGCGATCGCATAGCCCGCCTCAGGCCATCCGCCGCCCCGCGCCCGGCAGATCGCTGCGGCGCACCGTGGCGTCTTCATCGGCGCTTGGCCCCGGCACATCGACCGGACCGGACGCCACCGGAGCCATGACGGGCACGTCCACCACCGCCACGTCGCGGCGCGGCAGCAGCGACCGCGGATTCACGGCGACGCGCAGCCGCCGCAGCGGGCCCGAACCGGCCCCCAGCGCCGTCCGGGCTGCCCGCACCTGCTCCCAGTAGGCGGCGGCGAACTGCGCGTCGGGCGCGGTCTGACCGAACATCGCCTGATCGGCCAGACCGGCCAGCGGCGCGAGCGCCGGCAGACCGATCACCGCCGCGACCTCGCTGCGGGTGGACGAGCGCCCGCCCCACGCTCTGCCCAGATCGCGGCACCGGTCGAGGATGTCCTGCCACCCGCCCTGCACCTGCGCCACGGGATCGCCGCGCGTGCGTCGCCGCTGGCTGCGCACCGCCTTGGCGCCCCACAGCAGCACCAGCACCAGCACGACCGCCGCGATGCCCGCACCGCCGTACCCCGCGGCCACCACCCAGGGGGCCTGCCCGAGGTGGTCCACGACACGCACCGACTGCGTGCTGGCGACGTTGGTGACCTGCGCCACCGGCTGCTGCACCAGGTCGACGGGCTTGTCCGGGCGCGGCGGGGGCACCACGAGCGGCTGGTCGGACGTCTGCCGGTTGGGCGGGGTCTGCTGCGGCGTGCGGGTGCGACTGGGGATGTAGAGCGATGTCGGCACGCCCTGCCAGCCCTGCGTGGTGTCGATCTCGACCCACACCGCGATGTCCTTGCCCAACACCTGGCCGTTCGACTCCACCCGGGCACCGAACACCACGCGGGCCGGGAATCCCAGCCGGTTGGCGGCCAGCGCGAACGCGGTCGCGTACTGCTCGTCGGAGCCGACAAACTGCGTGCCCGAGAAGAAGAAGGCCATGCGGCCCTGCCCGTCGCCGGGCAGGTATTGCAGCTGGTCGGCCGCGGTGCCGTCGCTCCAGTACCCCTGCGTGAACGCCTTGCCGACGTTCATCAGCTGGCTCCACGGCGAGCCCTGCCCCGCCAGGCTGGCGATGCGCGCGGCCGCGAAGTCGGACGCCGCGTCCGGCACCACGACCACGCCGGCGGGGACGGGCTGCGCGTCGGCCGCCACCTGGGGGACGGCCGTGCTGGTCAGCGACACGGTGTCGCCGCTGCGCAGCAGGTCGGTGACGACGACCTGGCCCTTCCCGGCGTCGTAGCCGAGGCCGTCCTGATGCGCGGCGGCGTCGGCGCCCTCGAAGGCGATCGTCGTGCTGGGGCCGAGCGCCGGCACCCATGGGTTCAGTTCGGGCAGCTGCGCGTACTCGCTGGACATGGTGACGCTCATCGCCACGGGCTGGCCGGGCCCCTGCGCCGACAGGGCCGCATCGGCCTTGCGGAAGCCGGCGCCGGTGCCGGACGTGCCCGTGGCGCTCCACCCCAGGCCGTCGTACTGGTCGAGCACCGCGATGCGCACCTGCGCCCCCGCGGGCAGCCCGGTCGTGTCGAACAGCTCGATGTCGTAGTACTGCTGCAGGGTCGGTGAGGCGAACTTCACGAAACCGGGCAGGGGGCTCGGATAGTCCGACACGTCGATGGGAGGACGGACGTAGGTGCGCAGCACCATGCGGTCGACACCCGCCGTGCCGGGCAGCATCGGACCGACAGCGACGCCCGCCGCCACCACGATGGCCGTCAGCAGCGCACCCCACACGAGACTGGACGCCCGCAGCGAGCCGGTGCCGGTCAATCGATGGCGCCGGTGCGCGCGCGCCACGGCCCAGCCGACGGCGAACACCGTGATGGCCAAGCCGCGAGGCAGCGCCAGCGGTGCCGGATCAGTGCCCAGCAGGATCACCGCGGCGACCAGCACCACCGGCGTGACCAGCGCCAGCGTGGGCGAGGTGGTTGCCCTGGCCACGCAGAAACCGATGACGGATGCCACCATGCCCGCCAGCCCGACCAGTGCGAGGTAGGGCGAATCGGCGCGCACGGGTGGCAGCGTTGTCAACAGGCCTTTCCAGCCGAAAATCGCCATCTCGGCCAAGCTGCGGGCCTTCTCCAGAGTCGGCGGCGTGGGCGTGGATGCGCACCCGCCCGCCCCCAGGTACACCGCGGCGGCCGCGGCCATGCCCACCAGCCACGACCAGCGCAGCGCGGACACCACGAACGCCACCACGATGCCGATCACGACACCGACGCCCGCCACGACGAGGAACCGGCCCGACTGGAAGGATCCGGCGAAGCCGGCCAAGGCCGCCACGCACAGGCATGCCAGGAATCCGGCATCCACCAGATCGGCGGCCCGCGGCACCAACCGGTGGCGCCCCACCCGGGTCGCCGGCACGTCGACGACGGGTGTCGTCGGATCGATGGCCTTCACGCCGAACCCTCCTCGCGCAGCACGCGGGGCAGGTCGGCCAGCGACCCGACGGTGACTTCGACGACCCCGCCGATCTGGCGCCGCGCAATCCGGGCGCCGGCGCTCACCCGCACCACCAGCATGCCCACCCGCCCGGGCAGCAGTGCCCGGCACCGCTGCAGGCGCTCGAACGATGTGTGACGGCCGGTGACCACCACGGCCAGCGAGGCGTCCGCCAGGCCCTCGTCCCGCAGCCCCATCGCCTCCGGCAGCGCGACCGGCGCGGCGGCGGCCCGGCAGTAGGTGTCCAGCGCGCCATGCTGGGCGGGCTTGACCACCCGAAGACGGCCACAGATCACCGACGTGTCCATGTCCTGCTGCGCGGCCCGGGCGGTCACCGAGGCGCCGCACGACAGCGCGATCTCGAACTCGGCGTCGGTGTCGTAGGCGGTCGGATCGACGTCGACCACCACGAGCACATGCTGGCGACGGGTGTCCAGGAACTGCCGGACGTAGAACGTCGGCTTGCCCGCCATCGCGGACATCCGGGCGGTGCTCTTCTGGTCGATGTGACGCTGGTCGTCACCGGGCACATACTCGCGCAGCGCGTAGAACGACATGTCCGCCACCGACGCGTCCTGCGTGCTCTGCCCCTCCAGGTCGCGCAGCAGCCCGGTGCCCACGCCGTCGATGCCCACGATCGCGGGATGGATCAGCAACTCCATGCGGTCGGTCCACACGACCTGCCGCCGGATCAGGCCGAACGGATCGCCGCGCTGGGTGCGCAGCGGCCCCACGGGCACGACGCCACGCCGGGCGGTGGGGATGACCACGCAGTCGTCGAACGTCGCTCCTGCCCGCAGCAGCGGCGTCGTGGCGCGGGCCGCGGCCAGGCCCACCGGCAGCTCGACCCCCATCGACGACACCGGCCGCCGGGACACGTTCGTCAGCTCATAGCGGGCCATGGCCGCCGTCCCGACGCCGACCCGCTGCGGGGTGACCTCCACGCCGACGCGCAGCGGCATCCGTCCGATGGTGAACAGGGCGCACAGCACCACCAGCAGCAGGCAGACCGTCGCCAGCGGGGCGAACTCCCGCCACCCCAGCCAGTGCGCCACGGCCCAGCCGACCACGCCGAGCGCGAGCACCGTCCACCCCAGCGGGGTGACGCAGTCGGCCACCGCCGCCAGCCGGCGAACGACCGGGGACGGCGTGCCGGCGCCTCGTCCGCGGGAGCCTTCAGGCATGACGCGGCGCCCTCAGCTGCGGCACCGCCACGTCCGCCAGCAGGTTGCGCACCACGTCATACACGGTCGCACCGTCGAACTGCGCCTCGGCCGACAGGATGAGCCGGTGCCCCATGATGGGCACGGCCAGTTGCTTGATGTCGTCGGGCAGCACGTACGCGCGCCCGTGCGCCACCGCCCAGGTCTTGGCCGCCCGGATGAAGCTGAGACTGCCACGCATCGACAGGCCCAGCCGCACGTGCGGATGCGACCGCGATGCGGTGGCCAGCTGGCTGACGTACGACAGGATGGACGGATCGACGTACGTCTCGTTGGCGAACTGCGCCATCTGCTCGACGGCCTGCGCCGAGATCACGGGCGCGACGGCGGCGGCGCGGTCGCGGGTGCCGGCCTGGGCCAGCAGCTCAACGGCGACGTCATGATCGGGATACCCGATGGCCACCTTCATCAGGAAGCGGTCGAGCTGCGCCTCCGGCAGCCGGTACGTTCCGGCCAGCTCGATCGGGTTCTGCGTGGCCACCACCATGAACGGATGCCCCACCTCGTGCTTGACGCCATCGACGGTCACGGTGTTCTCTTCCATGACCTCCAGCAGCGCGGCCTGCGTCTTGGGCGAGGCCCGGTTGACCTCGTCGGCCAGCACGATCGTGGCGAACACCGGCCCCTGATGGAACTCGAATTCCTGCGTGCGCTGGTCGTAGATGCTCACGCCGGTCAGATCGCTCGGCAGCAGATCGGGTGTGAATTGGATGCGAGAATGCGTGCCTTCGACGGTGTTGGCGATGGCTTTGGCAAGCACGGTCTTGCCGGTGCCGGGATTGTCCTCGACCAGCAGATGTCCCCCACAAAGCAGGCATGTCAGCGCGAGCGCGATGACCTCGTCTTTGCCTCGGATCGCCTGTGCAACGTTGGCGGACATCTGGTTGAAATTGTGCTCGAACCAACGAGCCTGCTCCGCGGTGACGGGCATGCGCACAGCTTTCTCATACACGGGGATGAGCCGCTGGTCTGGCGGCGTCACCCCATTGAATCAATGGCACTCATCACACGCAATGGGGAGTACTACCCATTGCGGCACATGCGCACGCGCGCGAGAATCTATCGAGTTGGATCTGCTGGTGAAGGACGTGGGATCGCGTGAAGAAGACACGGCGACAACACCTGGTGGGGGCCGGTGTTTTCGCGGTCGCCTTGGCAGTGCTTGTGGGTTTCGCAATCGTGTCCCGTGGCTATGCTGTTGATCACGTAGAGCTGAATGATTCCGGCATCTGGGTGACCAACAATGCCGACGACGTGTATGGGCGCGTGAATCTCACGGCCGCAACCCTGGACGCGTATCTCACCCCGGGGGCCAAGATCGGCGACGATCTCGACATTTTCCAAGACGGCAGTTCGGTGGTGGCCCGCGACATCTCGAACGGCCTGTTGATCCCGGTCGACCCGGTCGCCGTGGCAAACGACGTGCCCGGACAGGTCGCCGTCTCCCCCGATGCCCACGTGGCCATGGCCGCCGGCGCGATCGCCGTGCTGAACCCAACAACGGGCCAGCTGCGGGTCGCCCGCTACGCGCCGGGGACCATCCCCGCCCTGGCGGACGTGGCCGCCTCCGCGCCCGCGCAGGCGAACCTGGGCGCGAGCACGCTGCCGCCCGCCACGGCCGCGGACGTCGCAGTCGGGGTGGATGGCACGGTGTTCGCGGCATCGACGTCGGGCAGGGCCGTGCTGATCCCGGCCTCCGGCGGCCCGCAGGTGTTCACCGTGGCGGCCTCGCAGGGCATACAGACCACGCTCGTGGGCGACTCGCCCGTGTACCTGGACGTGGACGCGGGCGTCGTCCACCTGCCCGGCGGGGCCCAGGCCACGCTTCCCGCGGCGCAGGGCGCCGTGCTGCAGGCGCCCGGCCCGGCCGCGGACGTGGTCTTCGTCGCCACCACGACCGATCTGTACGCCGTCCCCCTGTCCGGCGGCGAGCCCCGCTCGCTGGGGACGGGCGCCGCGGGCGCCCCGGCCGCGCCCGTCGTGGTGGCCGGACGGGTCTACGCGGCGTGGGCGGGCGACCCGGGACGGATCGTCTCGGCGCTGGCCAGTGCGACGGGCGCCGCGCAGTCGTTCCCCCTGGACCGTGACAAGGCCCTGCAGCAGCCGGTCTTCCGCGTCAACCACGACCGCGTGGTGCTCAACGACATGGCCACCGGCCGCGCCTACGACATGATCTCGCAGACCAGCCTGGACGACTGGCAGATCGTCCACCCACCGGTCGATACGACCGACCAGCGCAAGGCCACCCGCCCGACCGACTCGCCCCCGACCGCCATGCCCGACCAGGTGGGCGTGCGCGCGGGCCGCACGAGCGTGCTGCACGTGCTGGACAACGACACGGATCCCGCCGGGGGCATCCTCGCCATCACCGCCGTCACCGCCCCGACCGGCGACGCCTCGACGGCGATCTCCCCGGACGGTCAGACGGTGCTATACACGGCGGGCGCGGATGCGACGCCGTCGACGTTCAGCTACACGTGCTCGAATGGGAAAGCCAGCAGCCAGGCGCAGGTGAGCGTCACCATCGACCCCGACGCCGTCAACAGCGCGCCCACGCAGCGGCCAGGCTACAACGCGCTGACGTATCCGGTCGTGTCCGGGGGCAGTGTCGGCCTGTTCGTCGCCCAGGATTGGCGCGACGCGCAGTCCGACCCCGTCTCGGTCGCCCGTGCCAGCGCCGACGGACGGCCGCTGGCGGTCACCTCCGACGGGCAGATCCACTACACCGCCGACCAAGTGTCCGCCGACACCGATGTCACCATCGACTACACGGTGACCGATGGGCACGCCGACGGGCAGGCCCAGGGACGCGTCACCGTGCACGTCCTGGCAGCCGATGCGAGCACGGGCGCGGTGCCCCAGGCCCAGCCCGACATGGCGACCGGCCAGGTGGGCGTGCCGCTGACCCTGTATCCGCTCAAGAACGACATCCCGGGGGCCGATCCGCTCGACCCGTCCGCGCAGTTGATGCTGCTGGGCGCGATCACGGCACCCACGGGGCTGACGGTGCAGACCGATCCCGCCACGGGGGCCGTGACCGCCACCGCGACGGCACCCGGCACCTACATCCTCGGGTACACAGCCGGGTTCGGGACAGCCGGATTCAGCCAGTCGCAGATCCGGCTCGACTTCACCGGCCAGACGGACGCCTCGCCCCGGACTTCGCCCGACCAGGTCGTCGTGCGCGGCACCGTGTCGGCGATGGTGGACGTGCTCGCCAACGACACGGACCCGCACGGCGAGGTGCTGACGGTGACCGGCGCCCAGCCCGGCGATGCCAGCCAGCTCAGCGCCGCCGTGGTGGACGGACGCTGGGTGCGGGTGCAGGCGCTCGGGGCGCTGTCCGTGAACCCCCAGATCGTGCACTACACGGTGTCAGACGGCACATCCTCGCCCGCGCAGGGCGAGGTCATCGTCACGCAGCTGCCCGCGGTCACCGACGACACCCTGTTGCTGGCCGACGACACGGCCACCGTGCGCGCCGGCGACACCACGATGGTCGACGTGCTGGCGGGCGACGCCTCGCAGTCCGGGGCCCCGCTGCTGCTCGCCACGCACCCGGATCCGTCCGTCCCCGCCGGCCAACTGCCGGTGGTGCTGGTCGGATCCCCGGCAACCTCGGCGGGCGACCCCGCCCAGGTCGGCACGGCCTTCGTGGTGTCCAACCAGATCCGGTACGTGGCGCCCGCGACCGTGACCGCCCCGACGCAGGTCGCCGTCCGGTACGCCGCGCAGACCGCCACCGGTGCCCCCGCTTCGGCGACGCTGACGATCCTCGTGCAGCCCGCCCCGACGGCGACGGCCCCCGACACCGCGCCGACGCCGCAGGCGGTGGAGGTCCGAGCGGTGTCCGGCGATTCGGTGACCATCCCGATCCCCCTGTACGGCGTCGATCCCGACGGCGACTCGGTGACGGTGACGGGCATCACGAGCGCACCCCACCTGGGCCGTGTGACGGCGATCACGCCGACATCCATCACCTACCAGTCGTTCCCCGCGGCGGACAACACCGGCACCGACGAGTTCGGTTACCAGGTGCAAGACCGGTACGGCCTGGTCGGGCAGGCGCAGATCCGCGTGGGGCTGACCCCGCCCGGCCCGTTCCCGCTGTCGGTGCCGCTGGACGACACCGTGACCGCACGCCCCGGCGCCGCGGTGACGGTCATGCCGAAGAGCAACGACCTGATCGCGACCGGCGACGATCCGCAGGTCGTCCCGCTGGGCACGCTGCCGACCGGCGTCGCGCTGGGCAAGGACGGATCGACGTTCACGGCCACCGCGCCGGCCGCGGGCGCCGACCCCGTGCACTTCTCGTACATCCTGCGCGGGACGGGCGGCGACAGCACGCCGGCGCAGGTGAGCGTGCGCTCGCAGGACGGCTACCTGAACCCGCCCATCGTGTACGACACCACGGCGACCGTCTCCGGCGGGGTGGGCGAGGCCTCCCCGCTGGTCAACGCCTGGGACATCGACGGGCCCGCCAGCGCGATCACCCTGGTGGCGGTCGGCGCGGGCACGATCGGAGCGGACGGGGCGGTCACCGGCATCCCGCTGGCCGACCACGTCCAGCTGGTCTGGTACGAGGCCCGCGACGGCGACGGCGCCACCTCGGCGGGCGTGATCTTCGTGCCCGCCAGCGGCGGCGGCGCACCCCAAGCGCGCGTCGGTGTCGGCCAGATCCAGATGAGCCAGGACTCCACGCTGGCCATCCAACTGTCCGACTACGCGTTCAGCCCCCGCGGGCGCGACGTGCACCTCACGGTCAGCTCGTCGCTGTCGGCGGCGCCGGCCGCCGGGCTGTCCGTGCAGGCGTCCTCGACCACCTCGCTGACGCTGACATCGAAGGCCGGCTACACGGGGCCCGCCTCGATCAGCCTGCAGGTGAGCGACGCGACCGGAGCCGCCGACCAGCAGGCGCTGACGGCGTTCATCACCATTCCGGTGCAGATCGGGCCGACGACACCAGTGCTGCGCTGCCCCGACACCCCGGTGAGCGTCGTCCAGGGCGGCGCCCCGGTGCAGCTGGACATCGCGGCCCTGTGCCACGTCTGGACGCCCGACGGGGCGACGTCGACCGCGCTGAGCTACACGGCGGCCTGGACGAAGCCGCTGGCACAGGTGTCGGCGACGAACGGACGCCAGGTGAGCCTGGTCGCGGCGGGTTCGGCCCGTCCCGGCGCCACGGGGGTGCTCTCGATCGGCGTGCAGGACGCCGCGACCGCGCCGCAGCAGCTGCTCGTGACGGTCGTCGCCGCCGGGCCGCCGCGCCTGTCCGTCCCCAATCTGTCGGGCGTCGCGCAGGGCAGGACGGTGACGCAGACGGTCAGCATGTGGTCGCCGCTGCGCGATGCGGCGGTGACGGTCACGAGGGTCGTCCAGACCGGCGGGCCGGCATGCGCCATCGGGACGCCGCACGGGGCGCAGTTCACGCTGACGCCGTCGTCGGCGACCGCCGGCACCATGACCTTCACGGTGACCGCCTCGGATCTGGCCGGCAGCGCCGGTGCCGCCCGAGCGGTCCGAGCCACGTTCACGATGACGGTGTACGCCCGTCCCGACCCGCCGAGCCCGCCGACGGCCGGGCCTGCGCTGCACACGAACGCGGTCACGCTGACCTATGCGCCCGGCGCCGCCAACGGCGCGCCGATCGACGCCTACCAGGTGCGCGCGAGCACGGGCCAGTACCAGACCGACTGCGGCCAGATGACCACCTGCGACGTCACCGGCATCCCCGCCGGCCCGGCGATCCGCTTCCAGGCCCGCGCGCACAACGCCGCAGGCTGGTCCGACTGGTCGGCGGCGGGCCCCGCCGTCACCACCGCCCAGGTGCCCGGCATCGCCACCGCCTTCACCGTGTCGGGCATCGGCGACACGACGCTCAGCCTCACCTGGAAGCCCGCCCCGGCGAACGGGAGCCCGGTCACCGGCTACCGCCTGAGCTGGACCAGCGGCGATGCCACGGGCGCGCTCGACCTGTCCGGCAGCGCGACGGGCGCCACGGTCTCGGGGCTGGACAACAACGCCCTCACGACGCTGCGCCTGGTCGCCCGCAATGCGGCCGGGGCCTCCCCGCTGGCCGCCACCGCGCAGGGGCAGTCTTCCGGACGCCCGCAGGGCCTGTCCAAGCCCACCATCCAGCCGCAATCGCTCGGCGATGCCGGCCAGGTCGCGATCTCGTGGTCGCCGGCCGATCCGAACGGCCCTGGCCCGGTCACCTACCAGGTCACGCGCACCGGCGGCACCGGCGGCACGCTGGTGCTGGCGCCCACGACCGCCACGTCGATCGCCGATGCGATGACGTTCGACGGCGCGACGTACACCTACCAGGTCACCGCCACCAACGCCAGCGGGGGCGCCGCGCACACGTCGGCCCCGCAGTCGGCCACCTACAAGGCCCTGGCACCGCCGGCCGCCTGGGCCGCCGACGCCGCCACGCTGACCCCCACCGGGCAGGACCAGACGCTGGCCGTCGGCTTCACCTACCCCGCCTCGCATGGCGACGCCGCCAGCGTCCAGATCAGCTGGACCAGCAGCGGCGGGGTCACCGGCACCCAGACGATCACCGGGCTGTCGCCGTCCGGGGGCACGTATCCGGGCGCCGGCCAGACCGGGTTCACCATCACCGGCGTGCCCAACGGCCAAACCGTCACCGCAACGTTCCAGATCTGCAACGAGGTCAGCTGCAACACCGCCACCACCAGCGCCACCGCGACCCCGTTCGGGCCGCTGGGCAAGCCCGCGATCCTCATCACCCACCTCGGCACCGGCACCATCAGCGCCTCGGCCACCGCGGACGCCAACGGCGCCCCGGCCACGCTGGCCCTGACCGCCAACACCGGCACCTTCTCTCCGTCGTCGGTCAGCGGCAGCGCCAGCTTGGCGACCACGCTCACGGTCACGACGCCCGCGCAGCCCACCACGGTCACGTTCACCGCAACGCTCACCTCGTCGTCCACCTCGCCCGCACGCGCGTCCACCAGCGCCACCGGCACGGGCACGACGGCGGCGGCGCCCCCGGAGGACTTCGCGGACGACGCCGTCAGCCTCCAGTCAAACGAAACCATCGGCGGGCTCCAGGTCACCGTCACCTACCCTGCCTGCAACGCAAGCAGCTGCGTGCTGCACCTGATCTGGACCGGCACTTACCCGGCCGATGCCCCCACGTCGATCACCGCCGACCCGAACGGCGGCACGTATGCCGCCGCGCTGAACGGATTCTCCGCGCACTCGCAGTGGGCCGGGCTGTCGGTCCAGCTGTGCCAGAACACCGCTCAGCAGACCGCCTGCAACACCGCCACCGACCAGATCGCCGCCCGTCCCCAGTTCGATCCGGCCAGTCCGAGCATCGCTCCCTCCAGCCCGCCTCCGACGTCCCCGCCGACGTCCAGCGCCTCCGCCACCACCACGCCGCCCAGCATCACGACGCTCACGCTGACGGAGGTGCCGAAGTACTACGCGATCCTCGTCAACACCATCAGCGTCTCCTGCGAGGGCGTCTGCACCATCAGCATCTGGTCGAGCATGGCCGACCTGCTCTGGTTCGACGGTTCCGCAACGGCACAGGTGAACGGCTCGCGGACGATCACCTGCCAGGGCGCGAGCTGCCAGAACATCACGCAGCTTGTCGTGGGCAGCAGCGTCCACTCACCGACAGACGGCTGGAACGTGCCACTGACGGTGCAAGTCTGCGACGCGCAGAACAACTGCTCTTCTCGCAATGTCACCGCCCAGACGAGCGCCGGCACCGGGGGGCCGCGCACGCCGGACGCCTTCGCGGCCAACGCCATCACAGCCAACAGCGCCCAGAACTACACGGTCGCCTTCGGTCGCTGCAACGATGTCCTGTGCACGATCCAGGCCTCGTTCACCGATGCCAGCGGCGCCTCGACGAGCGCGGGCCAGGCCGTCGCGGTCACCCCGCTGGGCGGATCGGTCCCCATCACCCTCAGCCAACCCATCCCGGCGGGCGACGCGCTGACGGTGCAGCTGTGCAACAGCGTGAACATGTGCAGCTCGACGACCTACACGCCGTGATCGCGCGACGCCCGCGCGGCCGCCTCACACCGCGGGATGGCGCCCCGGCAACAGCCCCAGGTCGGCCTGGGTGATGATGTGCGCACCCAGGGCGTACTCGACCAGCCGCGCCTTGCGGGCGGTGGCCAGTCGGGCGGGCCCGCCGTGCAGCCCGCGCACCCCCATGCGGTCGAACTTCATGCAGACGTTGTCGAGCTTGCGGTTGAACTTGGTGATCGGCCATCCGAGGCGGCGCGCGGCGTCGGTCGAGCGCGGGATCGAGCCGGCACCGCGGTCGAAGTTGCGCAGCATGTCCTCGGCCAGCGCCACCAGCAGCACCCGCTGCTCGGGCGTCAGCGCCACCTCGCCGATCGTCTCGTCCGCACTGTTGCGCAGCGCGGCGCCGGACGCCGGGAACGCCCCCTCGACCGCCTGGAACGGCGCGTCGTCGTAGATCACCTCGAACTCGTAGGTGGTCTCCCCCGCGGTGAACCACACGGTCATGGCGGGAAAGACCAGCGGCACGCGTCCGCCCGGCGACAGCCATGCCTGGAAGCCGCCCTCGCGCGACAGCGCCGTCGCCGACAGGTGCGAGCCCACGTTGCTCATCCACCACAGGCCCTGCTCCTGCTCGATGGTGAGGAAGACGCGGTGCAGGAACGGGTTGTCCTCGTCCAGCACCAGATCGGCCTCCCGCCCGATCGAGAACCGCCCCTGGGGCGCCAACCTGTACTCCTCACCGCAGTACCGCACCGTGACCATCATGCACATCCCTTCTGCGACCAATCCCCCGGAAACCGTCCATCGGCCCGCACAACCTTGACCTGAATGCAGAATTGCCCGGCGCTGTCGTGCGAGAACGACGGCGCCTCGACCGCCTGTTGCGACCCGTCGGGCAGCAGTACGCGGTAGGTGTCGGTGTCCAGGGCGTTGGCGTAGCTCCACGAACACGACACCGAATTGCCGGATCGACGACAGCTGATCGTCACCGGCCCCGGCGGCAGGTTGGCCGCCAGGTCGGGCTGTTGCACCGCCTGCACGGCCGCCGCCGACTGTGCAGAGGCCGTGGACGGCGCATCGGACGAATGCCGCACCCACCATGCCGTGCCCGCGATGCTGGCCACGACCAGCAGCCCGACCAGCACCAGCCCGCCGATCAGCCGCGCAGAGGGGTGGGCCCGCGTCCGGTCGTCGTCCAGCCCGGCTTCCTGGGCAGGCTGAGCGCCCCCCTGCGCCCCGAAGACGGGCGCGGGCACCCGCCGCACGGTCGGGCCAGGCTCACGGTCGGCCCGGACATCCTCGCGCGGCGGGGTCCCCGGACGGTGGGTCAGGCTGGCGTCCGTGTCGGCGTCCAGGCCGGTGTCGTCCGGGCCTCGCTCGACGGTGAACGGCGTGGGCCGCAGGCGCAGCTCGTCCTCGACCGCGTTCAGCGCGCGGGCGAAGTCGGCCGCCGAGGTGGGACGAAACCGCGGGTCTTTGCTCAGCGTCGCCCCCAGCAGCCGCTCCAGCGAGGCCGGCACGTCGCCGCGTCCGGTCGGCGGGGCCGCGAGGTCGCGGGTGCGCATCATGATGGACGCCGCCCGGTTGTCGCCACCGGGGATCTGGAACGGCGCCCGCCCCACGAGCAGCTGCCACAGCGTCGCGCCCAGCGAATAGATGTCCGAGCGCTGGTCGGCGGGCGACGTGCCGAACATCACCTCTGGCGCGGCCCAGGGCACCGACAGGCCGGCATCCTCGTCGTCGGTCTCGTTGAGCCGCGACGCGATGCCAAAGTCGGTCAGCGCGGGGTATCCATACTTGTCAGTGAGCACATTGGCGGGCTTGATGTCGCGGTGCAACAGCCCGGCCCGGTGGGCCGCCTCGACGGCGCTGGCCAGCTGGACGCCGATGCGCAGCACGTCCTGCACACTGAACGGGCCACGCTTCAGGGCGGCCGCCAGGCTCTCCGAGGGGTAGTAGGCCATCTCGATGTACGGACGCCCGTCCGAGGTGATGCCGGCGCCGTAGACCCGGACGATGTGCGGATGCTCCAGCTCGGCCATCACGTCGGCCTCCGAGGCGAACCGCTTGGCCAGCTTCTCGTCCATCTCGGTGCCCCGCAGCACCTTCACCGCAACCAGCCGCTTGGGCGAGATCGACTGATACAGGTACACGTCGGCGAATCCGCCCGCACCCAGGTCGCGCTGGTACACCAGCCCGGTGATCCGCGGTGCGGCCAGATGCCTCGGCATCAGTCACTCGCCTCGAACACGAATTCCAGCGAGGACGCCAGCTGCACCCGGGTGCCCGATTCGATCGTCATCGGCTCATTGGCACGCAGCGCGACGGTCGGACGGCCCGGCAGCGTCACCTCAGTGCCGTTGGTCGAGTTCAGGTCGCGCACCGTGACGAACCACCCCTCCAGCCGCACCTCCAGGTGTTGGCTGGAGACATCCTTGCCCGGATCGTCGATGCGCACCAGGTTGGGCGGCACGCCCTTCGCACCGGGCAGCGCGTGCGGATTGCGCCCCAGGATGACGCCGCGGTCGAGCGTCAGCACCGCCCCGTTCGACAGCCGCAACACCCCCAGCACCGGCCGGGGCACCTGCACCGGCTCCTGCGCATCGATCTGTGCCCGGCACACCCGGCACACGCTCGCGAACGGCGGGTTCAGATGTCCGGACGGACACCGCACGGCCGCCACGATCTCGGCACCCGCTTCGTGGGAGGCCTGGCCGGGCGCCACCGGCACGACCCAGTCGTCGGACGGATCATCGACCAGCGTTTCGGCTTGTCCGGGGATCGGCAGCGTCGTCAGCTCGGAGATCGACGGCGCACCGCCCGCCGGTGACGCCTCCGGTTCCGCGTCGGCCTGGCTGCGCCAATCGAACGCGTCGATGAACGACCCGGAACGCTCCACGGACTCCGACTCATCCTGCAGCAAATCGTCGAGACAGACCAGGGATGTCGACAAGGTGACCGGCTGCAGGGGGCCCGAGTCTGCGGCGTCGTCGTCTGGCTGCGGCGCACCCTCGGCCTCCGGCGCGTCCGCGGGCGGTGCTTCGACCGCCGGCGGCTCCGCCTCGACATCCGGCTCCGCCCGGTCACCGGCCGGCTCCGGGACGGCCGCCTCGGGCATCGGCTGTGCGGCCTGCGGCGCTGTCTGCGCCTGCGGCGCCGCCTCGGCCTGCGGTGCCGCATCGGCCTGTGGCGCCGGCTCGGCCCGCAGCGCGCGGACGGCGGCGGCCGCCTCCTCTTCGACGATGATGCCCACCCACTCGGCCGCCACGATGCCGTCCCGGATGGGCCAGCACACGCCGGTGCCGACTCGTTCGCCGCCGTCCAGGCTCACCCCGGCCGCATCCACCGTCTGATCGGTGAACAGCCCGGTGCTGGCGATCACCGTGCCGTCGTCCGTCGTCGCCCGCATCGGACCGCGCACCAGCACGCGCGTGTGCGCGCCGTCCACCTGCACCAGCCCGAACGCGGGCATGCGGCTCAGGCCCGCCGCCGCCAGCTGGTCCAGCGCCGCATCGACCCCGCCATTGCCGCACAGCGCGGCGTAGACCGCACCGACGCGCTCGTCGGCGGCGTCCACATCGATCAGCACACACACCGGCCAGACGACGACCGCGATCCTCGATCCGGAAACGTAGCTGAAGCCACCCTCACTCATGCCTCCTCCTTCGATCCTGCCAGCGGCACCGTGGTCTCCTGGTGCGGCTGGGCGCATGTGCCGTCCGGCGGGCCGACCGCGACCACCAGAGCCGTCACGTTGTCGTGGGCCCCGTGCGCCAGGGCCATGTCGACGAGCCGGTCCGCGGCCTTCGCCGGATCGGCACAGTCGCGCAACATCTGGGCGATCAGCTCGTCGGGCACCTCGGATGTCAGCCCATCCGAGCAGATCAGGAACGTCTCGTGGTCGTCTTGCGGCAGCAGCAGCACGTCGGGTTGCGGCGCCGGGCTGGAGCCCAGCGACCGCGTCAGCACGCTGCGTCCGGGATGCGTCGCCACATCCTGGGGCGCCAGCTGCCCCAGATCGACCAGCTGCTGCGCCTCGTTGTGATCCACCGTCTCGCGCTCCATCGCGCCGCCATGGAAGCGGTAGACGCGCGAGTCACCCACGTTGAAGACGCCCCAGTGCCGCACATCGCCGACCCGGACGCTGGCGATGCCCGACACCGTGGAGCCCAACCCGCGGGTCTTGGGATGCCGCCGCGCGTGTTCCAGCAGCGTTTCGTTGATCGCACCGATGATGTCGACCAGATCGTGTGGGCCGAGCACGCCGCCCTCGTCGGCCTGCCGCAGCCTCTCGATCACCAGTCGACTGGCCACTTCGCCCGCCGCCTGGCCGCCCATGCCGTCGGCCACAGCCCAGATCTGCCTGCCCACGAGATAGCTGTCCTCGTTGTGGACGCGCACGCATCCCACCTCTGATCGGACCCCGACCTGCAGCTTCACGGCAGCCTTCTCCCCCGTCTCGTGTCCGGAATCGTGGCGCTAGCGGGGGCCATACGATCAGAACACGAGCGATACGCCTGCCAGGATTCTCCCGCGGCATTCACCGCGGCACAAGGGGGAGTACTCCCCTTGTACGACCCAGCAAGCGTCAACACAACGCTGATTCATCATCATAACCAGTCAAGCAGGTGGTGCCGCCCGATGGTCCATCCAGTGGACCGCGTCCGGTCCGGCCCCGGGGGACCGCTCCCCCTCGACAGACCCCGATGCCTCCCCTACGGTGGTTGCAGGGTGATCGATCGACCAGCCAATCGGCGCCTCACGAAGGGAGCAGATGCTATGGGATGCCTCGGTTCACAGTCCGGCCAGCCCGTCTGGCCGGCTGTTCCTGCGTGGGGCGCCACCTCACACCAGATCGACACCGAAGGAAAGCGCTAGTCGGCGTTTCCCGCTCCCCCCTGTCCAGCGCCGCGCCACAACGTCCCAGTGTTGTGGCGCGGCGCTGGCACGTCCGGGAGGCTGCCGGCGACCAAGGCGTGGGCGATCGCCGCGTGCTCCACGGCACGCAAGATCGACCACAACGCAGCCCACCACATCGAGGCGCGACGAGAGCAAGGCGTGGGCGATCGCCGCGTGCTCCACGGCACGCAAGATCGACCACAACGCAGCTATCGTCGTGCCTCGGCGAGAAGGTCACGGGCGTGGCGCAGGCCGGCGTCAGACTCGGCCAACCCCCCCATCATGCGGGCGACCTCGGCCACACGGGCATCGCCGGTGACCTCGCTGACATCGGCCGTGGTCACCTGTCCGTCGTTCGACTTGGACACCACGAACTGTCGGTCTGCGAACACCGCCACCTGCGCGAGGTGTGTCACGACGATCACCTGCGACGTCTGGGCCAGGCGTGCCAGCCGACGTCCGATCTCCAGACCGACGGCCCCGCCGACCCCCGCATCGACCTCGTCGAACACGAACGTGTGCCCGCGGTCGGCGCCCGCGAGTACGACCTCCAGCGCCAGCCGCACGCGCGACAGCTCGCCGCCGGACGCCGCCTTCGCCAACGGCGCCAGCTCGCTGCCCGGGTTGGCCGAGAACAGGATCTGCACCGACTCGGCACCGCCCGGCCCCAGCTCGTTCAGCGGCGTCAGCTGGAAGCGTAGCGTCGCGGCGGGCATGGCGAGCGCCGCGAGCTCGCCGCGGACGGCGTCCGCCAGCCGCGTGGCCGTCGTGCGGCGCTGGGCGCTCAGTTGGGCCGCCAGCCCCATCAGCTCGGAGGTCAGCTGCTCGCGCTGGCCCACCAGCTCGACGATCCGCTCGTCGCCGCCCTGCAGCTGGGTCAGCCGCTGCCGCGCGTTCTCGGCCCAGGCGATCACCTCGTCGGCGGTCTTGCCGTACTTGCGGGTCAGCTCCTGGATCTGTGCGCGCCGCGAGGCGATGGCTTCCAGCCGTCGCGGATCGGCCTCCAGCCCGGCCAGGTAGCTGGCCACTTCGACCGAGAGGTCGCCCACCTGCTCCAGCACCTCGGCGGCCTGTTGGGCCATCTCGGCGGCGGTCGGATCGTGGCTGGACACCTGGTCCAGCGCCTTGCGCGTCTGCCCGAGCAGCCCGAGCGCGCCCGGATCGTCCCAATCGCCTTCGGCCGACCCCGACAGGGCGTGGCTGGCCTGCTCGGCCGCCAGCCGCAGGTCGTCGACGGCCTGGAGCCGGTGTGCCTGCGCGGCCAGCTTCTCGTCCTCGCCCGGCTGCGGATCGACCGCCGCGATCTCGTCCATGCCGAAGATGAGCATGCCCTGCTCGCGCGACCGCTCCTGGGCGTTCGTCACCAGGGCATCCAGCTCGGCCTCGACCTGGCGGCGCTTCTGGTAGGCGACCCGGTACCGCTGCAACACGTCGAACGCCGCAGGCCCGCCGGCCCGGTCGAGCACCTCACGCTGGCGTTCGGGCGACCCCAGCCGGATCTGGTCAGACTGCCCATGGATGGTCGCCAGCTCGCCCACGACATCCACCAGCGTCCCCGCGGGCACCTGCACGCCGCCGAGCAGCGCCCGCGACCGTCCCGTCTCCTGCACCTGCCGCGACACGAGCAGCTCGGCCTCGTCGGCCTCGTCGTCCAACTCGGCGCCCAGGTCGTCCAGCCGCTCGCGCACCGCGTCGAGCCCCGTGAACCGCCCCTCGACGACCATCCGGTGGCTGCCCACGCGCACCAGGCCCGTGTCGGCGCGCGCGCCAAGCAGGAAACCCAGCCCGGTGACGATCATCGTCTTGCCGGCCCCGGTCTCGCCGGTCACCGCGGTCATGCCGGTGGCCGGCTCCAGCGTCGCCTCCGTGATCACGCCCAGGTTCGCGATCCGCAAATTCGTCAACATCTCAGCGCTGCCGCCATCCATTGATCGGGAGTTCAAACTTCTTCACCAGCCGCGTCGTGAACGGCTGTTCCTTGAGCCGGGCCAGCAGCAGATCCACCGGATCGCGCGTGACCGTCACCGTGCAGCCCGCCGTCATCGGCACGCTGCGCCGCCCGTCGCACCAGATGGCCGCGGCAGCGGTCGATCGGGGCGTCATCTGCACCTCGATGACGCTGGACGGGCTCAGCACCAGCGGGCGCGCGAACAGTGCGTGCGCCAGCAACGGGACAAGCTCAATCGCCTCGACATCCGGCCACACCACCGGCCCGCCGGCCGAGAACGCGTAGGCCGTCGACCCCGTGGGCGTCGATACGAGCACGCCGTCGCAACCCCACTGCGACAAGGGACGACCGTCGATGCGCACCAGCACGTCGATCATCATCTGACGCTGTTCCTTTTCGATGGACAGCTCATTGATCGCGTACGAATTCCACACCCGCTGCCCCTCGGCATCAGCCAGTTCGATCTGCAGCGTCAATCGACGTTCGACGCCGTAGTCACCAGCCGCCACCTGGCGCACCAGCTCGCCCATTTCGGACGATTCCATCTCGGCCAGGAAGCCGACGTGCCCCAGGTTGACACCGAGCAGCGGAATCCGCCGCGGCAACGCCCACTCGGCGGCCGACAGGATCGTCCCGTCCCCGCCCAGAACGACCAGCAGCTCGACGTCCTCGTCGTCCGGCCCGGCGAATGTCTCGATCGGCGTGCCCTCCCCCAGCAGCGCCCGCATCTGCACGACACGCCCGGCCTGGAACGCACACACAATCCCGTAGCGATGGATCGCGGTCGAGAACGCGACCGCCGCCTCGACCGCCTCGGCTCGCGCTGGATGCAGCCACACACCCACCCGGCGTGGTCGCCCACCCTGCCCAGCGGCGCTCTGCTCCACTTTCACACCGGCAGCCTAGTCGACGCCGACCCCGTTTGCCGACCCCAAAAGCCACCGGACAGCACGAGCACACGCCCGTGGACGCCGCCGGCGACTCATCCCTCGGGTCGGCGCAGCGCCAGGAACCATTCGATGTTGCCGGCCGGGCCCGGCAACCGGCTCTCGCCGCGCCACCACTCCTGCCATCCGAGCGCGGCCCCCGCCGCAGCGACATCGTCCACCGCCTGCCGCCGAAGCTGCGGCGATCGGACGACGCCGGCTGAGCCCAGCGCGCGTCGTCCCACCTCAAACTGCGGCTTGACGAGCAGCAACGCCGTTCCGGACGGATCCAGGACGGACAGCAGCGGCTGCACCAGCAGCCGCAGCGAGATGAACGACACGTCGGCCACCACCAGCTCCACAGGTTCGCCGCCGACATCGGCCAGCACCAGGTCGCGCAGGTTCAGCCCTTCGCGCACGACCACCCGCGGATCGTCCGCAACCTGGGGCGCAAGCTGTCCGTGGCCCACATCGACCGCATAGACGCGCCGTGCGCCGCGAGCCAGCAGCACCTGCGTGAACCCACCGGTGGATGCGCCCGCATCCAGCACCCGCTGTGGCACCACCAGGCCCGTGTCCGCCAGCGCCCCGAGCAGCTTGTGCGCGGCGCGCGACACCCACGGATCCTCGTCCACTTCGATCAGCGCCGCCCCGACCAACTGCGCGGGCTTGGCGGCGGTGCGTCCGTCCACCCGCACGCGTCCCCCGGCGATCAACTCCTGAGCCCGGCTGCGCGAACGGGCCAGGCCGCGCGCGACCAGGGCGACGTCCAGCCGGGTGCGCGGGGTGTCCGGCGTCATGGCTGTTCTGGTGCTGTCTTGTCGAGGATGGCCCCCAGTGCCTCCTGCGCGCGGCGAAGCCGGTCGTAGCGCTCGGCCAGCGACGTGTCGTCGGGATCGCCAACCGCGGCGATGACGGCATCCACGGCCGCATTCCCGGTGGCGGGCGGGGTCGGCATCATGGGCACGGAATCCTCAGACATGGCACCAGCCTAACCGCAGGCTCACCGCACCTGGTCGAGCTGGCGCAGCGCCCCGGCGGAATCGATGCCGGGATTGTCCCAGCACAGGTGCGCGAGCGCCCACAGCGCGTCCACCTGCTGCGACAGATCATCCAGCCGCCCGTCCAGGCGCGCGACGCCATCCGGCCCCACCGTGGCCGACACCTGTCCGCACCGCCACGCGGACGATGTCTCCATCTGGACGGCCCTGCGCTCGGGCCGCAGCAGATCGGACAGGTCATACCCCAGTCGCGTCGGACGCTGTTCGGGCACGGCTGCGACCAGTTCGGTCTTGCCGTGTGCCCCCGTCAGGACGAACAGGGAGTCCATCCCCGCGTTCGTCGCGCCCTGGATATCGGTGTCGAGGCGGTCGCCCACCGCGATCGCGTGCGTGGCGCCCAGCCTGCCCGCCATCAGCGTGAACAGCGGCGGGAACGGCTTGCCCGCCACGCGGACCGTCCGCCCGGGAAAACACGCCTGCAAGGCCGCCACCTGGGCGCCGGCGCCGGGCAGCAGCCCCTCGCTGGTCGGCCGGAGCATGTCGAGATTGCTCGCATACCAGACGACGCCGTCGCACAGCGCCAGACAGGCCTGCGACACCAGCGGCCAGGACAGATCCGGATCGTATCCCTGGACGATCGCGGCTGGATGGTCGCCGTTGCGGGTCACCGGACGCAGCCCGACGGCCATGATCTCGCGCGCCAGCGACACGCTGCCCACGACCAGCACCGCGCTGCCGGGGGCGAGTTCGGACGCCATCAGCGCCGCCACGGCCTGTCCGCTAGTCGCCACGTCCTGCGCCGCCGCCGCAATCCCCATCCGCTCCAGATCGGAGCAGATGACCTCGGGCTCCCGCGCCGCGTTGTTGGTGATGAATCCGACGCCCTTCGTGCGTGCCCGCAGCTGCGCCAACGTCTGCGGCGCGGACGGCACCGGCACGGGATACCGGTACACCACGCCGTCCAGGTCGAACAGCGCCGCGTCGTAGGCATCGATCACGGCATCAGCCATCGATGTCCTCCGCCGGATCCTCCTGTTCGAGCGTCGGCTGCGAGTCACACGATGCTTCCGCATCGGCTCCGTCGTTCACAGTGGACGCATCGGCCTGCTCTGGCGCATCGCCCAGCTGCCCAGCGGACCGCTCGGACTGCTCATCCGCATCGTCCGCCGTCTCGGCCGCGCCATCGCCAGGCTCGTCGGCCCCGGAGCCCTCGTCGCCGGACTCGCCATCGGGCTCATCGTCAGACTCGTCGTCGCCGAATTCGTCAGCCTCAGATTCATCATCGTCCAGCTCATCGTCAGACTCATCGTCATCAGAGTCATCGTCGCCGAACTCATCGTCGTCAAACTCATCATCGCCGGACTCATCAGCCTCGGACTCGTCGTCATCAGACTCGCCGTCGTCTAGCTCATCGTCAGACTCGTCGTCATCAGACTCGCCGTCATCGAACTGATCAGCCTCGGCCCCATCAGCCTCGGACCCATCGTCGTCAGACTCGTCGTCACCGAACTCGTCATCCTCAGACTCATCATCGTCCAGCTCATCATCAGACTCGTCGTCATCGAACTGATCAGTCTCGGCCCCATCAGCCTCGGACCCGTCGTCGTCAGACTCGTCGTCACCGAACTGATCAGCCTCGGCCCCATCAGCCTCGGACCCGTCGTCGTCACCGAACTCGTCATCCTCAGACTCATCGTCGTCAGACTCATCGATCTCCAGCACGACGCCATCGAGGCGCTCCAGGCGCTCCTCCGCATCCAGCTCGTCCTCGTCGTCCAGCGAAGCGGCCGCGACGAACCACTCGCGCGCCCCGTCCGCGCTTCCCGAGCGCTCCAGCAGATCCGCATAGGCGTAGCGCAGCCGGGCCTGCCCGGCTCGATCGCCCACCTTCTCGCTGATCGCCTGGCGCAACAGCCGCGACGCCTCATCGCGCTGACCGCAGTCATCGCGCGCACCCGCCGTTTCCAGCAGTACTTCAACATACTGTTCTGCCGACACATCCTGCTGCGTGACGCCCTGCAACAGCCGCAGCGCGGCCTCCGGATGTCCCAGCGCCCGCTCGCAATCGGCCATCACCGGGATGTAGTCCGCATCGCCGGTCATCCGGTGCAGCGTCCGATATTCGTTCAGCGCCGTCGCATAGTCCTCGACGGCGTACGCGGTTTCGGCCACGGCCTCCCGCACCGCGGACAGCCGCGGCGCCAGGTCGCGCGCCGACAGCGCATGCTCCAGCGCGGCCTCCGGATCGCTGTCCACGAGTTGCGCAGCCAGCAGCAGATCCTGCTTCACCGAATCGGCATTCGCCCTCGGCAGGCCCCGCAGCTGCCCCATCACATAGCTGGGCAGCCTCGGCTCGTCTGCCGCCGGTCGGGACGGACGACGCACCTCGCGCGGCTCACGGTCCTCGCCTTCCTGCGGACGCGGGCCCGCCTCACGACGGTCGTCCCACCGATTGCGTCCGCCCTCGCGCCGATCGCCGTAGCGATCGGGCTGCCGACGTCCCCCGTCCGAGTCCGGACGCTCCTGCCAGCGGTTCGTCCCCCGTTCGCGGGACGCATCCGGCTCCCCAGCGCCGAATCGGCCGCTCTCGCCGTACCTGCGGTCGTCGCCGCGCGCACCGTGACGCTCGTCCCGGCGATCGCCGTAGCTTCGAGGCTCGTCGCCGCTGTGTTGCCGACGATCCGAACCCCCACGGGTCGGATGATCCGACTGCCACTTCCGGTCGTGCCAGTCGCCGCTTCGCTCTCCACCCCGGCTCGGATGATCTCGGTCCGCACGCGGACGGAATCCCTCACCGCCGTCACGTCGACGATCGAACCCCCGGCGATCACCCGCTTGCGATCGCGGCGCGCGGCGATCGTCTCCGCTCGACCGTTCCCATCGATTCTCGCGCGCAGCACCGTCTGTGTCCGGCCGTTGCGAACGCTCTGCGTCCGCGCCAGCCCAACGGCCCTGACGAGGACCCCGATCCCGATCCGAACCAGCCCAACGATCCTGACGCGGAGCCCTGTCACCATCGGAACCAGCCCAACGGCCCTGACGAGGACCCCGATCCCGATCCGAACCAGCCCAACGGCCCTGACGCGGACCGTCGTCTCGCTTGGGACCATCCGATCCCCGGCCGCTGGGGTGTTCAAACCGCCTCACACCATCGCGATCGCCGCCGTCACGGGCCGACCAGCCCGAACCGCCACGATCGTCGCGGTCCCAGCTTCGTCCGCCGGACCCGCGTCGTTCTTCACCAGTGGACGCCGGGCGATACCTTCCGCCCGATCCCTCGCGGCCGCCCGCACTGAAGCCCCGGCCTCCCGAGTTGCGCAGCCTGTCACGATCCGGCCCCGAACCTCTGCGGTCCGAACCGCTCCGCTCGGAATCTCGCCAGCCCGGACGATCACCGTCACGGCGCTCCGGACGGGAGTCCCGAGACTGCGACCGCCCCTCGTCCATCCGGCCAGATCCCTCTCGGTCCCAGCGCTGCCGCGAAGCCCCGCTGCCAGACCGCCCCGGACCATGTCCATACGACGACCCACCGGCAGACCGATCCCACGACCCGTGCGAGCGACTCGCAAATCCGTGGCCCTGCGACCTCGACGCCTCGCGTCCGCCCTCAGAACCAGACTCTGCATCGCTGCGCCAACCCGAACCCGAACGTTGGCCGCTCTGCCCGTAACGATCAGATCCTCCGCGCGAACTGAAACCACGCCCTTGGCTGCCGTGTTCGCTCCCGCGCCCCGACCACCTCGGACGATCTCCACTGCGACCGGCATCGCCGACTCCCGCACGTCCCGCACCACGATATCCGGAGCCGCCATTGCCCCGGGCCGAACCGCGGCCCTCACCATCCGAGGACCGACCACGGTCTGCGCGATCCCCGCGACGCTCACCCGCGCCACCAGAATCGCCTCGGTCGCCCCAGCGACCACCAGACTCACGCCTGTCCTGCCATCCGCCGCGCTCACCGCGCGCGGAATTGTGCCAGCCAGACCTCGAAGATCCTCTCGAATCCCGTCCGTCTCGCCGGCCGTCCTGGCTACGCCCCGTCGACTCCGCCACCACTCCGCCTTCCTCACCGTGCTGCACCTACAGCATAAATGCAAACTCCCTTGCGAGCCTAAGCCCGCAAGGGAGTTTGAAAGTCCGGCGGCGTCCTAGTCTCCCACAGGGTCCCCCCTGCAGTACCATCGGCGCTGAGAAGCTTAACTTCCGGGTTCGGAATGGAGCCGGGTGTTTCCCTCTCGCTATGGCCACCGAAACGCTATTGAGATGTTACGGCGATGCCCAAGGCGCAGAGCCTTCCAGGCACCCCGACCGTATCTCGGGAACAGCACAGTGGACGCGAATATCTTAGTAGGAACAAGCCCTCGGCCTATTAGTATCGGTCAGCTTCATGCCTCACGGCACTTCCACGTCCGACCTATCAACCCGGTAGTCTTCCGGGGGCCTTACCAGATTAACTCTGAGGGAACCCTCATCTTGAAGCGTGCTTCCCACTTAGATGCTTTCAGCGGTTATCACTTCCCAACGTAGCCAACCAGCCGTGCTCTTGGCAGAACAACTGGCACACCAGAGGTTAGTCCGTCCCGGTCCTC
>Ga0209738_10000029_pt1 | contig 35850 bp, 31 predicted proteins | sample TergutNc150P5_FD_187289 | JGI IMG/M metagenome (GOLD analysis project Ga0209738, IMG submission 187289) | Nasutitermes corniger P5 segment gut microbial community from laboratory colony in Florida, USA - Nc150 P5 (SPAdes) (version 2) | ecosystem: Host-associated > Arthropoda: Insects >...
CGTGACGGGGGCGGGGGGGAGCTTTCCCGCGCCGCTTTATGCCCGCTGGGCAGCCGATTACCAGAAGGCTGTGGGGGTGGAGGTCAATTACCAATCGGTCGGATCGGGGGCGGGCATCCAGCAAATCAAGGCGCGCACGGTGGATTTCGGCGCGTCGGATATGCCGCTCAAGGACGATGAGTTGACCGCGGGGGGGCTGATGGAGTTCCCGACAGTGGTCGGCGGCATCGTGCCGGTGGTCAATGTGTCCGGTGTCAAGCCCGGCGAGCTGAAGTTAACCGGCGCACTGCTGGCCGATATTTATTTGGGCAAGATCACGCGCTGGAACGATGCGCGGCTGACCGCCCTCAACCCCGGCGTGAAATTGCCTGACTTGGCGATTGCGCCGGTGCGCCGTGCCGACGGATCGGGCACCACGTTCGGCTTCACGCATTACCTGAGTCAGGTCAGCCCGGAGTGGAAAGCCAAGGTCGGTGAGGGTACGGCGGTCAATTGGGTGCTGGGTACCGGCGGCAAGGGCAATGAGGGCGTATCGGCATTCGTCGGGCGGCTCAATGGTTCCATTGGCTATGTCGAATATGCCTACGCCAAACAAAACCATATGACCTACACACAGATGCAAAACGCCAATGGTAAATTCATTGAGCCGAGCATTGCGGCGTTCAAGGCAGCGGCTGGGGGCGCGGATTGGCGCAAGAGTTTCTACCAGGTGCTGACCAACCAACCGGGCGCGGATAGCTGGCCTATTACCAGCGCAACCTTCATCTTGCTGCCGGTCAAGGCCGATAAGCCTGATCGCGCCGGAGCGGTGCTCAAGTTCTTCGACTGGGTCTACAAGAACGGTGACGCAACGGCACAGGCGCTGGACTACGTGCCGCTGCCCGCCGAGGTGAAGGCGCTGGTGCGCGATCGCGCCTGGAGCCGGGTCAAGGACGGTGCGGGTAAGGCCGTCGCATATTGATGATGGTGTTGCACACACAAGATGTCGTTTATGAGATGTCAGCGTAAAGGAGGGCCATTCCGCGCCATGGGTGAGGGATGGCGATAGCATGCCGACAGACGGTTTGACTTTGCCCGCGGTACCCTTGATTGCCGCTCCCGCGGTTGAGCGCGCGGCGTCTCGCCGCGCCAAAAAGCGCACGACAGGCAGGCTGGCCGATGCGGTTTTTGCGCTGTTGGCGCGCGGTGCGTTGCTGGGGGTGTTGGTGCTGTTTGCGGCCATCATCGCCATGCTGGTGATGGATGCGTGGCCTTCCATCCGCACTTTCGGCTGGGGCTTTCTGGTCAGCACCGAATGGGATCCGGTGCAGCAGAAATTCGGCGGATTGCCGATGGTGATGGGGACGTTGGTAACCTCGACCATCGCGCTCATCATCGCCGTACCGGTGAGCTTTGGCATTGCGCTATTTCTCACCGAGCTGGCGCCGCGCTGGCTGCGGCGCCCGTTGGGAACGGCCATTGAGTTGTTGGCGGCCATTCCTTCCATCGTTTATGGCATGTGGGGCCTGCTGGTGTTTTCGCCGATGCTGGCCGATTGGGTGCAGACGCCGCTGCAAAGATGGTTGGGCGGCTGGCCGCTGGTCGGCGCGCTGGTCAGCGGTCCGCCGGTAGGCATTGGCTTGTTGTCGGCGGGGATCATCCTGGCGGTCATGATCATTCCCTTCATCGCGGCGGTGATGCGCGACGTGTTTGCAGCTACCGCGCCCATGCTCAAGGAGTCGGCCTATGGCCTTGGGGCGACTACCTGGGAGGTGGTGATCCATGTGGTGCTGCCTAACGCCCGCGCGGGCGTGATCGGCGGCATCATGCTGGGGCTGGGGCGCGCGTTGGGTGAGACGATGGCGGTCACCTTCGTCATCGGCAACATGAATGGCGCGAGCAGCCTGAGCCTGTTCGACGCGGCCAATTCCATTACTTCGACCATCGCCAACGAATTTGCCGAAGCCGCGCGGGGCTTGCACCGCGCCGCGTTGATGGAGCTTGGTCTGCTGTTGTTTGCCATTACGGCGGTGGTGCTGGCGGTTTCGCGGCTGCTCCTGAAAAAGCAACGGGTGTGATGGCGATGGCAGGCAAAACTTTTACCTTGCGCGATCCGTGGCGCTACACGCGCCGCCGCATCGTCAACGGCACAGCGCTGACTTTGTCGGTGGCGGCGATGGTGTTTGGGTTGATCTGGTTGGCCTGGATTTTGTGGTCGGTGATCTGGCAGGGCGTTGCCGGGTTGACGCCCGCGGTATTCACACACATGACGCCACCGCCGATGGACGATACGGGGGGCTTGGCCAACGCCATCTACGGCTCGTTTGCAATGGTCGCCGTGGCCACGTTGATCGGCACGCCGGTGGGTTTGCTGGCGGGTATTGCGTTGGCCGAGTACACGCCCGGCGGGCGCATTGCCAAGGTGTTTACCGCGTCGGCGCGCTTTATCAACGACATCCTGTTGTCCGCGCCCTCAATCATCATCGGCCTGTTTGTATTCGGCGTGGCGGTCGAGCCGTTCGGGCGCTTTTCGGGCTGGGCCGGTTCACTGGCACTGTCCCTGATGGTGGTGCCGGTGGTGGTGCGCGCCACGGAGAACATGCTGCTGCTCATTCCGGCCAGTTTGCGCGAGGCCGCGCACGCGCTGGGTACGCCGCACTGGCGCGTAGTGTTGCAGGTGAGCCTGCGCGCCGCGCGTGCCGGTGTCGTGACGGGCGTGCTGTTGGCGGTAGCGCGCATTGCGGGCGAGACGGCGCCGCTGCTCTTTACCGCGCTCAACAACCAATTCTGGTCGGTCCATTTGTCCGGGCCGATGTCGAGTCTGGCGGCGGTTATCTATAAATTCGCCTTCAGCCCCTATGAAAACTGGCAGCGGCTGGCGTGGGCGGGCGTGCTGATCATTACGCTGGCTGTGCTGGCGCTCAACATCGTGGCGCGCTGGGTGGCGCGCGAGCGCCGCTGATACTGGAAGTTACTGTCTCATGGACAACGTTGCTGCAATCTCCAATGCGCCGAAACTGACCGCCCGTAATCTGAACTTTTATTACGGCAATTTTCATGCGCTCAAGAACATATCGCTCAATATAGCCGAACGGCAGGTGACCGCTTTCATCGGCCCATCGGGCTGCGGGAAATCAACGCTGCTGCGTGTGTTTAACCGCATGTTCGAGTTGTATCCGGGCCACCGTGTCACCGGTCAGATATTGCTCGACGGTCAGGATTTGCTCGATCGCAGCCAAGACGTGACGCTGGTGCGCGCGCGCGTGGGTATGGTGTTTCAAAAGCCGACGCCGTTTCCGATGTCGATCTACGACAACGTGGCTTTCGGCGTCAGGCTGTACGAAAAGCTCAACCCTGCTGACATGGACGACCGCGTGGAATCGGCCTTGCGCAAGGCCGCGCTGTGGGACGAGGTGAAAGACAAACTGAACGCCAGCGGTGCCAGTTTGTCGGGCGGCCAACAGCAGCGCCTGTGCATTGCGCGCGGCGTGGCGATCGAGCCGGAGGTGTTGCTGCTCGACGAGCCGTGCTCGGCGCTCGACCCGATTTCCAGCGGCAAGATTGAAGAGCTGATCGCTGAGCTTAAGAACGAAATCACGATCGCCATAGTTACCCACAACATGCAGCAGGCGGCGCGCTGCAGCGACTTCGTGGCGTACATGTATCTGGGCAGCCTGATCGAATTCGGCGACACCGAGCAGATCTTTTTCAAGCCCATGTGCAAGGAAACCGAGGACTACATTACCGGGCGTTTCGGATGAAAGGATGAGCGCAACATGACCGACAAACACCTTTCCAGTCAATTCGACAGTGAGCTGGCCAACCTTTCATCGCGCCTGTTGGCGTTGGGGGGCTTGGTGGAGACGCAGATGCGCCAGGCGTTGCTGGCGCTGACCTTGCGCAGCGGCGAGGCCATCGAAGAAGTGCTGGCCATTGAAACGCGCGTCAATGCGATGGAAGTGGAAATTGACGGTCAGCTCTCGAGCGTGATCGCGCGCCGCCAGCCTGCGGCAGTCGATTTGCGGCTGCTGTTGGCCATTGCGCGCGCTACCGCCAATTTGGAGCGCGCCGGCGACGAAGCGACCAAGATCGCGCGCATGGTGCGCGTCATCGTCGATACCGGCGCGCGCGAACTGCCGCTGGCCGATCTGCTCCTGTCGTGCGATTTGGCGGCGGGTTTGATCGCCAAATCGCTGGACGCTTTTGCCCGGCTCGACACCGTTGCCGCGCTGGCGATTCTGAAGGAAGACCACATCATCGACCGCGAATTCGAGGGTTTCGTGCGCAAACTCGTCACCTACATGATGGAGGATCCGCGCATGATCTCCGAGAGCCTGAACATGCTGTTCGTCGCCAAGGCCATTGAGCGCATCGGCGACCACGCCAAGAACATTGCCGAATGCGTGATCTACGTGGTCAAGGGTGAGGACGTGCGGCACCGGTCGCTGGCCGAGACCGAAGCCGAAATTACCGGACCGGAGGCCGGCCGATGATGCAAGCTCCCCTCATTCTGGTGGTCGAGGATGAGGCCGCCATTGCCGAACTGATTGCCGTCAATCTGCGTCACGCCGGCTATGCGCCGGTACTGGCCGCTGACGGCCGCGCCGCGCAGCGCGAGATCGATGTGCATTTGCCCGAGGCCATTTTGCTCGACTGGATGCTGCCCGGCGAAACCGGTTTGGCGCTGGCGCGCCGTTGGCGCGCGCACCCGCGCACGCGCGATATCCCGATCCTGATGCTTACCGCGCGCGCCGACGAGGCCGACCGCGTTTCCGGGTTGAACGCAGGTGCGGACGACTACATCGTCAAACCGTTTTCAATCAAGGAGCTGTTGGCGCGCGTGCATGCCGTGCTGCGCCGCCGTGCCCCGCACGCCGCGGGCGACGCGGTTACCGTGGGCGTGCTTACGCTTGACCCGGCGGCCTACTGCGTGACGGTGGGAGACACGCCGGTCAAGCTCGGACCGACCGAATTCCGCTTGCTGCGCTATCTGATGCACGCACCCGACCGGGTGTACAGCCGTGCCCAATTGCTCGATAAGGTATGGGGCGATCACGTGTTTATTGAAGAGCGCACGGTGGACGTGCATGTCAAGCGCCTGCGCGAGAGCCTGTGTGAGGCAGTCGGCGAAGCTGGGGCGGCGATCATCGCAACCGTTCGCGGCGTGGGGTATCGGCTCAACGCACGGGCGTTGGCCGAATCGGACGGATGAAACTGCTGCTTGTGTTGCTGGCGTTGCTGTTGGCCGTCAGCGTGGTGGTGCTGATCGTTCAGCGCAGGAGCGCGCGGCGGTTTTTGCGTTGGGTGACTGACCCCGCGGCCAGCGAGCCGCCCCGAATGCGTGGCGTTTGGGGCTTGGCTACCGCTTACGCGCGCCGCGCGTTCATCCGTGCCCAGGTGCGCGCGGGTGAAAGCGATGCCCGGTTCGATGCCTTGCTTGCCGCACTCAACGTTTTGCCGGCGGGCATGGTGCTGCTGGATGACGAAGATCGCATTCTGTTTTGCAACGCCGCAGCGGCACAGCACTTTGGGCTGGATCCGGCGCGCGATCTGGGGCAGCACATCGTCCACTTGGTGCGCACCCCCACCTTTCTGGCCTGGCATGCGCAGGCCAGCGACGTACCGCTGGAGATGCAAGGCCACGCCAACGCGCCCGGCCACCCGGTGCTGCTGGTGGTGCAACGGCGGCCGTATGAAAATGCGCCGCAGCACAAAGGCCGCGCCTTATTGCTTTCCACCGACGTGACTGCGCAGCGCCAAACCGAAGCCATGCGGCGCGATTTTGTCGCTAACGTCTCGCACGAAATCCGCACCCCGCTGACGGTGCTCGCAGGCTTTATCGAAACCCTGCAAAGCCTCGACCTGTCGGCTGATGAACAGGAGCGTTACATCGATCTGATGGCTCAGCAAGCCGCGCGTATGCAGGCGTTGGTGGCAGATTTGCTGGTCTTGTCGCGGCTGGAAGGTAACCCGCCGCCGGATCTGCATGAACGCACCGATCTGTGTCAACTTACCGCTCAATGCGCGGTGCAGGCGCAGGCCCTGTCCGTGCGTATGTACGGCGAAGGGGTGCAGCGCGTCGAGGTGGACGTCGCGCCGAACTTCGACCTGGCGGGCACGGCAGGCGAATTGCGCAGCGCCATGGACAACCTGCTCGCCAACGCGGTGCGCTATTCGGGCGCGCAAGGGCGCATCAGTGCACGCTGGTTGCGCGAGACCGATGGCGGGGCGTGCTTTGAAGTTGCCGACAACGGCCCCGGCATTGCCGCCGAACACCTGCCGCGTCTGACCGAACGCTTCTACCGTGTCGATCGCAGCCGTGCCCGCGGCGCCAACGGCGAAGGCGGTACCGGGCTGGGCTTGTCTATTACCCGCCACGTCGCCGAACGCCACGGCGGCGCCTTGCGGATCGCCAGCGAATTGGGGCATGGATCGCGTTTTACGCTGGTCTTCCCGAAGGCGCGGGTGCTGGAGAAGACGCAGGCAGATAGGGAGTAGCGGTCAGTTCGCGGTTTCCCTGTTGGGCTTTGAAACGTGCGTTGGTGGGGTTGATGGCGGGGGGCGTACAGACCTTTTACGCACTCGGCACGGCACACCACGGCGCCATGTTGTGCATCAGCCCCATCCACAATCCCCAGGCGGCCGTGGCAATCAGCGCCAGCCCTGCCAGCCGTATGCCCCAGGCGCCGCCGCTGTTGATGCCAAAGCGCAGCAGCAGCCACGGCCCGAGCCACAGCGTGATGCCCGACCCCAGGGCAAACAGCAGCATGATGGCGGCGCCGTTTACCGCGTTGTTCGCCATCGCGGCAACAAATAATGCGGAGTACAGCAGCCCGCACGGCAGCAAAGCCCACGCGAGGCCGATTGCCAGCGGCGCGGCCAGCCCCCAGCGGCCCACGCTGGCGCGTACCCGTGTCCAGATGCGGCGCGCGCCGCCTTCCAGCCACAGCGGCTGACGTCCGAGCACAAGCAGCGTCAGCCCGATGACGATGGCGGCGACGTGGATCATGATCCACACGGGCCGCAGCACCGCCGAATGCACCGTCAGCCACCCCAGCCCCTGCATGAAGGCGGCGGCGAGCAGCCCCAGCAGTCCGTAACCGACCAGCCGCCCAAGTTGAAATGAGAGCAACGCGCGTTGCGTGCGCGGCGCGGCGGCCTGTCCGATGCCCGCGCAAGCCGCGCCGCACATGGCGATGCAATGCGGCCCGCCGAGCAGGCCCATCCACAGCGCGGTGAATGCAAGAGAGGTGTTCATGAACGAGGGGAGGGATGTTACAAGCTTGGCAAGCCTGGCTGGCGGCCGGTATGCCCGTGAGGGCGGCACAGCGTTCTTTGCCGGGGGGTACGCATGGACGCCGCTATGATCGCCCGAATCATGGGCGCGGGTACAGGCGGGGTCATGGCACCGGTTTTACTCAAGCCTTAACCCTCTCGAAAAAATTGCGGCGATGACCCAGGATGAACTCAAGACTTTGGCGGCGCGCGGCGCGCTTGATTACGTGCCCGGCGGGGAAATCATCGGCGTGGGCACCGGCTCCACGGTCAACAAGTTCATTGATGGGCTGGCGCTGATCCGTGAGCGCGTGCCCGGCGCGGTTTCTAGCTCCGAGGCTTCCACTGCACGGCTCAAAGCGCTGGGTATTCCGGTGCTGGCCCTGAGCGAGGTGAAAGAGCTGGCGCTTTATGTCGATGGCGCGGACGAGATAGACCCGCACGGCTACATGCTCAAGGGGGGCGGGGGCGCGCTTACGCGCGAGAAGATCGTTGCGGCGCAGGCGCGGCGTTTTATTTGCGTCGCTGATGAATCCAAGCAAGTGGACGTACTGGGCGCTTTCCCGCTGCCGGTGGAGGTGATCCCGATGGCGGCCGGTCGTATCGCGCGTGAGTTCACGCGGCTGGGCGGCCAGGCGGCGCTGCGTCAGCGCGAGGGGCGCCCTTACGTCACCGACAACGGCCAGCACATTCTGGATGTGCGGGGCCTGCGCATTGCCGACCCGCCCGCGTTCGAGGCCGAGGTTAGTCAGTGGCCCGGCGTTGTGACCGTGGGCGTGTTCGCGCGGCAAAAGGCCACCGTATGTTTGCTGGGTACGGAGCAAGGGGTACGGGTCGTGACGTATTGAACGGCTGCGCGTGCCCGGCCTTTGAGGATGCGCCGCGCGCATCGGGCAGGCCGGGGCGCCGCGTTCACAGGGTTTCTTGGTATGCCGCGATACCGTCGAGGATTTCCTTGCGGGCGGTGTCGATGTCTTTCCAGCCGAGCACCTTGACCCACTTGCCTTCTTCGAGGTCCTTGTAGTGTTCGAAGAAGTGCGCCAGCGCTTTGCGGCGCATGGGGTTGACATCGTCGATGTTCTTCCAGTGGATGTACATGGGCAGCACTTTGGGAATCGGCACGGCAAGCACTTTGCCATCAATGCCGGCTTCGTCTTCCATCATCAGCACGCCCAGCGGACGGCAGGGCACGACGACGCCGGGCACCAGCGGATAAGGCGTGACGACCAGCACATCGACCGGATCGCCGTCGCCCGAAAGGGTTTGCGGCACATAGCCGTAATTGGCCGGGTAGTACATCGCGGTCGTCATGAAACGGTCGACGAACAGCGCGCCCGATTCCTTGTCCACTTCATACTTGATGGGGTCGGCATTCATCGGGATTTCGATGATGACGTTGAATTCGTCAGGGACGTTTTTACCAGGGGTAACGTTATTCAATGCCATGTTCGTGGAAGAGCTAGAGACGTGTTGCAAAGCGAAGAAGAAATATTGCGGAAAACCTGACAGTCTAGCCCGTTCTGGATATCCGTGGCAACCCATCAACTATAGTAAATTAGCGGCGTTGGCCAATCAGACCGCCCGCGTTTCTCGGCGTGCGGCGAGGAAGCAACGCGGCGCAGACAAGGCTCTTCTCGCGTGACGCTCCAGGGCCAGGTCAGCGTTTAAACCTCAAGGTTTCGGTATCAAGAACAGGAGAAATAACGCATGACTTTCACTCCACCCCTAGTCCTGGCTATCGTCTGCGGTCTGGTGGCCGTGGTCTATGGCATTTGGGCCAGAAGCTGGATCCTTTCCAAGGACGCCGGCAACGCGCGCATGCAGGAGATCGCCGCGGCGATCCAGACCGGCGCCGCCGCGTATCTGTCCAAACAGTACCGCACCATCGCCATCGTCGGCGTCGTGCTGGCGGTGCTGATCGGCATCTTTCTGAATGTCACGACCGCGGTCGGTTTCGTTATCGGCGCGGTGCTCTCAGGCGCTTGCGGCTTCATCGGCATGAACGTTTCGGTGCGTGCCAATGTGCGCACGGCGCAAGCGGCCACGCAAGGCATCGGCCCGGCGCTGGCCGTGGCGTTTCGCGGCGGCGCGATCACCGGCATGCTGGTGGTCGGGCTGGGGCTGCTGGGCGTATCGGTGTTCTACGGCTACGTGGAATTCGCCAAGCATGGGCTGGATCCGCTGATCGGCTTTGCTTTCGGCTCCTCGCTCATCTCGATCTTCGCGCGGCTGGGCGGCGGTATCTTCACCAAGGGCGCTGACGTCGGCGCCGATTTGGTGGGTAAGGTGGAAGCGGGCATCCCCGAGGACGATCCGCGCAACCCGGCGGTCATCGCCGACAACGTGGGCGACAACGTGGGCGATTGCGCGGGCATGGCTGCCGACCTGTTCGAAACCTATGCCGTTACGCTGATCGCCACCATGGTGCTGGGCGCGCTGACGCTGACCGGCGCGGGGCCTAGCGCGGTGCAATATCCGCTGGCGCTGGGCGGCGTCTCGATCATCGCGTCGATCATCGGCTGCTTTTTCGTCAAGGCCAAGCCGGGCATGACCAACGTAATGCCCGCGCTGTACAAAGGGCTGGCGGTGTCGGGCATCCTGTCGCTGATCGCGTTCTGGTTCGTGACCCACTGGCTGGTGTCCGGCGTGGCAGTGCCCGCGCCGCTGGAAGCGCTGGCCGGCATAAGCAGCCCCGCGCGGCTGTTCGGCGCTTGCGTTATCGGCTTGGTATTGACCGCCGCGCTGGTGTGGATCACCGAATACTTCACCGGCACGCAGTACAAGCCGGTGCAGCACGTGGCGCATGCCTCGACGACCGGACACGCCACCAACATCATCGCGGGCTTGGGCGTGTCGATGCGTTCGACCTCGTGGCCGGTGATTTTCGTGTGTATCGCTATTCTCGCGGCCTATGCGCTGGCGGGTTTGTACGGCATCGCCGTGGCAGCTACCGCCATGCTCAGCATGGCCGGTATCGTGGTTGCGCTGGACGCTTACGGCCCGATCACCGATAACGCAGGCGGCATCGCGGAAATGAGCGAACTGCCTCCTGAGGTGCGCAACATCACCGACCCGCTGGATGCGGTGGGCAATACCACCAAAGCCGTCACCAAAGGCTACGCGATCGGCTCGGCGGGCTTGGCGGCGCTGGTGCTGTTTGCCGACTACACGCACAAACTCGGCGAGCTGGGCAGCACGTTGAGCTTCGACCTATCGGACCCGATGGTCATCGTCGGCCTGTTCATCGGCGGGCTGATTCCCTACCTGTTCGGCGCCATGGCAATGGAAGCCGTGGGCCGCGCGGCCGGTTCGGTGGTCGAAGAAGTGCGCCGCCAGTTCCGTGAGATCAAGGGCATCATGGAAGGCCAGGCCAAGCCCGAATACGGGCGCGCGGTTGGCATGCTGACCGGCGCGGCAATCAAGGAGATGATGATCCCCTCCCTGCTGCCGGTGCTGGTGCCGATCGTCGTCGGCCTGTTGCTCGGCCCGAAGGCGTTGGGCGGTTTGCTGATGGGCACCATCGTGACCGGTTTGTTCGTCGCCATCTCGATGTGTACCGGCGGCGGCGCCTGGGACAATGCCAAGAAATACATCGAAGACGGCCACTTCGGCGGCAAGGGCAGCGAGGCACACAAGGCCGCCGTCACCGGCGACACCGTGGGCGATCCGTACAAGGACACGGCCGGCCCGGCGGTCAACCCGCTCATCAAGATCATCAACATCGTCGCGCTGCTGATCGTGCCGCTCGTGGTGCATTTCCACCCCGGTCAAGCCACGGCGGCGGCCGCCGATGCACCGGTGGTGCTGACCACTGCTGCCACTGCCGTGGCTCCCGTCGTAGCGACGAATTCGACCGTTCCCTCGGCTTCAACCGATACCGATGGTTCATCGGTGCGCGTCGAAAACGGCGTGGTCAAGTTCTACTTTGCCAGCGGTAGCGCGCAGGTCGCCCCGGACGCGCAACAGGCGCTGGCCGACGTGGTCAAGGCCGTGCAAGGCGGCAAGCGCGCCGTGATCAGCGGTTATCACGATGCGAGCGGCGACCCGGCTCGAAATGAGCAACTCGCGCACCAACGCGCGCAGGCAGTGGCCGATGTGCTCAAGGCCGCAGGCGTGCCCGAAGCCAGCATCGACCTGAGCAAGCCGCTGCAAACGCTGGCCAACGGCACGTCCGACGAAGCGCGGCGGGTCGAGGTCACGCTGGAATAACCCCACCAGGTCGGCAAAAGCCCATGCACGGGCTTTTACGGCCCGGTCGCCAACCAAGAACGCCGCCCGGTGCGCTGACCGGGCGGCGTTTTATTTTGTGTTTTGTGTTTGTGGGGCGGCGCGCTTCAATCGTTCGAGATGCGCGGCGGCAGCGCTCAAATCCGGCTCAGTACCGCACTGAGCAAGCTGCCTGCCAGACCGCCTTGGCTTTGCACGTTGTCGCGTTCTTGACCGAGCGCGGCGCTCAAGCCGCCGGCATCCAGGTGATTGGTCTGCGCATGATTGGCTAATTGCGTCATCACGATCGGTCCGAGTATGGCCAAAAGCTGCCCGGCTTTTTCTGTGCCCAAACCGCTCGCTTGCCCCAAGCCATTCTGCGCGTGCGCCTGCGCGTCGCCGAAGATGTTGCCCAGAATGCCGCTCGCGTCCGTCTGCGGGGTTTGCGCCGCGCCGCCGCGGCCCAGCACGGCACTGAGTAGGCCGCCCAAGCCGCCGGTTGTTCCTGTTGCGCTGCCGTCACTTTGGCTTTGCGCGCTTTGGCCGCCCGTCAGGCTGCCCAAAACGGAGCCCAGCAAGCCGCCCAAATTCAACGCGCCTGCGCCGCCGGCTTGTTGACCTTGCAGCGCTTGCGACAACGCTTCAGCACCGCCGGGTTGCTGTGCCTGGTGGCCCAACGCACCCACGATCATGGGGAGCGCGGTGGCAATTGCGCTGTGGGCTGTGGCTGGGTCGGTGCCCAGTTGTTGGGCAATCTGTTCAACCGGTGCCCCTTGCAACTGACTCAGCAGGCCGTCGAGGATGGAAGTGCTCATGATGGAAGTTCCTTCGTGTGTTGTGTTGATGTGACTGTGCGTTGGCGATCTTTGCGGTACCCAAACCCCGTGCCGTCATGTCCGTGCGGGCAGACGTTCCGTATTTCGAGTGAGCATCCACAAGAGACGATGGATTATCTGCCGGGAACGTTCTTTTCGGGTTGCTCCGCATGTTTTACGCGAGGACTCGCTGTTACAGGGGGGCCGACGGGAGTGGGAGGGGCGTTGTTGCTGCCCCATTCCTGACCAGCAACCGTCGTCTCGTCCGACAGCTCAATTGCCTTGCAGCAGTGCCCGCAGTTCCGCCTCGTCGATGACCGGCACGCCCAGTTCGCGCGCTTTGTCGAGCTTGCTGCCGGCTTCTTCACCTGCGACGACGTAGTGTGTTTTTTTACTGACGCTGCCTGCGACTTTGGCGCCGGCAGCTTCGAGCAGCTCCTTGGCGGCATCACGTGTCAGCGTGGGCAGTGTGCCGGTCAGGACGAAGGTTTTGCCCGCCAACGGCGATACCGCGTTGGCTGCGCCCTGCATATCCGGCCAGGTGATTCCAGCGGCGCGCAAGGCGGCGGCGACTTCGCGGTTGTGCAGCTGGGCGAAAAAGGTGTGGATGCTGTCGGCCACCACCGGCCCGACATCGGACACTTGCAACAGTTGTTCGGCGCTGGCGGCCATTACGGCATCGAGCGTGCCGAAATGCCGTGCGAGTTCTTTGGCGGTGCTCTCGCCCACGTGCCGGATACCCAGCGCGAAGAGAAAGCGCGGGAGTGTCGTGTGCTTTGATTTTTGTAGCGCTTGAACCAGATTTTCTGCTGATTTTGAGGCCATGTGTTCCAGCGCCGCGAACGTGACGGCGCTCAGGGCAAACACGTCTGGTAGGCTTTTCACCAAGCCGCTGTCAACCAATTGTTCGACCAGCCGATCGCCCAGCCCCTCAATATCCATGGCGCGGCGGCTGGCAAAGTGCAGCAGCGCTTGTTTGCGCTGCGCCGCGCAGAACAAGCCGCCGGTGCAACGGTGGTCGGCCTCGCCTTCCTCGCGCACCACGGCGCTGCCGCATACCGGACATTGGGCTGGCATGGCAAAGGGTTGTGCATCGGGCGGGCGGCGCTCGGTCAGGGCGGAGACGATCTCCGGGATGACATCGCCCGCGCGGCGCACGATTACCGTGTCACCCACGCGCACGTCCTTGCGGCGCGTTTCCAATTCGTTGTGCAGCGTGGCGTTGGTGACGGTCACACCTCCCACCGCGACGGGCGCGAGCTTGGCCACCGGCGTGAGCTTGCCGGTGCGCCCGACCTGCACGTCGATGGACAGCACTTGCGTGAGTTCTTCCTGCGGCGGGTATTTGTGTGCCACGGCCCAACGCGGTTCGCGCGTGACGAAACCCAGTTCACGCTGCAAGGCCAGGCTATCAACCTTGTAGACCACGCCATCAATGTCAAAGGGTAAGTGCTCGCGCTGTGCCGCCAGATCGTCGTGGAAGGCAATCAACGCCTCCGGCCCGCTGGCTTGCCGGGACAGTTCGGAGACCGGAAAGCCCCAATTGCGCAAGGCTTGCAGGATTTGCCAGTGGGTTTGGAATTGCGGCCCGCCTTGTCCGGGCGGCGTGACTTCGCCCAGCCCATAGGCGAAAAACGAAAGCGGCCGTTGGCGTGCGATGGCCGGATCGAGTTGCCGTACCGCGCCGGCGGCTGCATTGCGCGGGTTGGCGAAAGTGCGTGCGGTCTTGTCGCCCGCCGCCATGCGCGCACGCTGGCGTTCGTTGAGCCGTTCCAGGTCGTCGAGCCGCATATAGACCTCGCCGCGTACTTCGAGCACTTCGGGCAGCGCACCGCGCGCAGCGGCCGATGCTCCATCGTGGAAAAGCCGCAGCGGAATTTGCCCGATGGTGCGTATGTTTTGCGTAACGTCTTCCCCGGTTTCGCCGTCGCCGCGTGTGGCGGCTTGTACCAACACGCCGCGCTCGTAGCGCAGGGTCATTGCCAAGCCATCGAATTTGGGTTCGGCCACATAGGCGATGGCGGCCCCGGTCAGCACGGTCAGGGCGTCGGCGCACAGCGGCGCGGCGCGGTAGCGCGGGTCGGCGGTCTTGAGTTCGCTGCGGCGCTGTTCGGTGGCCAGCGCGTTGCGGATTTGCTCGTCGAACTTGCGCGCGCCTTCGGCGCTGGTGTCGGTTTCGGTGCGGATGCTGAGCATCGGCACGGCATGCCGTACCGGCGCGAAGGCATCGAGCACCGCGCCGCCGACGCGCTGGGTAGGCGAATCGGGCGTGACCAACTCGGGGTGCGCCGCTTCCAGCGCCTGTAACTGCTGAAACAGCCGGTCGTATTCGGCGTCGGGGATTCCGGGCGCGTCAAGTACGTAATATTGGTGCGCGTGGTGTTGTAAAACGGCGCGTAAACGGCACGCCTGCTCGGCAATTTGATTGGGCATGGATGGTGAAATTGGGGTAAGGGTGTTCACGTTGAGATGAGTTGCCAAAGCGCATGTGTCCGAGTGGACGCTCACTCGTTGGCTGACGGTGATTTTTGGACGATTGGCGGATGTCATGTACATTCGCAGCACGCCAGTCATTGCTGGAAAAGTAATATTTGTTAGTAACGCGTAATAGGTCTATGCTATGCACATGATGAATTCAGAAGTAAGTGATCAACCAGGGGTCAGTGCCGCGCGCCCAAAGCGCGCGCATTGGAGTATTGAGGATATTGCCTACGACACCATCGACGCTGGCCGCGTGGCGGGCGACGAGATGCTGTTCCATATGGTAGCGAGCGCGTCGTTCATCGAGAGCGGCTCTCATACCTATACACGCAATCTGGTGGAGCATTACGCCGACTATCCGGAATTGGGCGAGTGGCTGGCGGCGCATTGGGAGCCTGAGGAGTTGCAGCACGGCGCTGCGCTGGCGCGTTATGTGCAAACGGTGTGGCCGCGTTTCCCGTGGCAAGGGGCTTACAACAGTTTCTTTGGCGAGTATGCCGGTCTGTGCACGATGGAGGCGTTGCAGGTCGGCGCGCTCGAGATGGTGGCGCGCTGCGTGGTGGAAATGGGCACCTCGACGTATTACCAGGTGTTGGGCGCGCTGGCCAAGCAGGCCGGCGAGCCTGTGTTGGGCGCGCTGGCCGAGCACATTCGCGTCGATGAGGTGGGGCACTACAAGCATTTCCTGACCTACTTCAAAACGCTGAAAGTGGAGCAATCGATTTCGCGCTGGAACGTGGCCCGGGTTTTGGGGGCACGGTTGCGTGAAATGCGCGAGAGCGATTCGGATGTGTCGCTGCGCCATGTCTGGATACATTCGCACGCCAAAGATGTCGATATGTTCCCTCACGGCACGCGCACCTTCCCAGAATTCAAGAAGCTTATGCTGCGTCAGTTTGGTCAGCACTTGCCGATACAGCAGGCCATGCGCATGACGCTCAAACCGCTGATGCTGCCGCATCGGGTGGAACAATGGTTAGAGATACCGGCGGTCTGGCTGGGACGGCTGCAATGGCAGGCGTAATGCGCAGGCAGTCGCCGCGTCGGCTAGACTGCTGACTTTGCCTATTTCGGCCAAGTCCGCCTTTTCGCGCCCCGCTGCTGCTCCGACGTGCGTCTCGATTCGATCAAGCTTTCCGGTTTCAAGTCCTTTGCCGAGCCGACCAACTTCATGCTTCCGGGCCAGTTGGTGGGCGTGGTGGGGCCAAATGGTTGCGGTAAGTCCAACATCATGGACGCCGTGCGCTGGGTGCTGGGCGAATCGCGCGCCAGCGAATTGCGCGGCGAGTCGATGCAGGATGTTATTTTCAACGGCACCACCAGCCGCAAGCCCGCTGGCCGCGCCAGCGTGGAACTGACGTTCGATAACGCGGCGCACCGCGCGGGCGGGCCGTGGAACCAGTTCAGCGCCATTGCCGTCAAGCGCGTACTCACGCGCGACGGCGCGTCGAGTTATTACATCAACAACCAGCCGGTGCGCCGGCGCGACGTGCAGGACGTATTTTTGGGTACCGGCCTGGGGCCGCGCGCCTACGCCATCATTGGGCAGGGGACGATCAGCCGCATCATCGAATCGCGTCCGGAGGAGCTGCGCATGTTCCTCGAAGAAGCGGCGGGCGTTTCCAAGTACAAAGAACGCCGGCGCGAGACCGAAAACCGCTTGACCGATACGCGCGAGAACCTCACGCGCGTGGAAGACATTCTGCGCGAACTCACGGCCAACCTGGACAAGCTGGAACAGCAGGCTGCTGTCGCGCAGCAGTACCAGAGCCTGCAAACAACGGTGCGCCTGAAGCAAAACCAGCTATGGTTTTTGAAGCGCTCGGAAGGGCTGGAAGGGCAAGACAAGATCCGCGCAGAGGCCGCGCAGGCCGCTGCCGAGTTGGACGCGCGCACCGCCGAGTTGCGGCGCGTGGAGGCCGATTTGGAAACCATTCGTCAGTCGCACTACACGGCCGGCGACACGCTCAATCAAGCGCAAGGGCTGCTCTACGAAGCCAGTGCCGAAGTTGGGCGTTTGGAAGCGCAAATCCGCTATGTGGTCGAAGGCCGCCAGCGCGTACAGGTGCGGCTGACGCAGCTCGATGAGCAGGCCGCGCAGTGGACGGCGCGCAAAACCGAGGCCGAGGCCGAACTTGAAACGCTGGCCGAGCAGGGTATACAGGCTGAGGAAGCGGCAGTCACGCTGGCTGCGCAACTGGAAGAGCGCCAGCAGGCGCTGCCGGAGTTCGAGGATGCGCTGCGCACCGTGCAAACCGCCGCGGCCGGGCAGCGCAATGCTGCGGGCGAAGTGCAACAGCAGATTCAGGTGCTGGCTGCCGAGCAGCGCGGCATTGAGGAGTTGCGGCGGCAGATTGACGCACGCCGCGAACGCTTGGTCGCCGATCAGAATGCGCTGGATGCGCCGGACGGCGAGCAACTGACGCAATTGCAAACGCAAGAAGCCGCTGCGCAGGAGGCCGCGCAGGAGGCCGAAGCACGGCTGGAAGATCTGCAAGCGGCCACCCCGCGGCTCGACGAGGAGCGGCGCGCACGCGGCGCAACTGTCATCGCCGAAGCGGCCAAGCTGACGGACCTGACGGCGCGGTTGGAAGCGTTGCGCGCGTTGCAGGACAAAGTCAAAACCGACGGCAAATTGCAGCCTTGGCTGGCTCGCCACGGACTGGCCGATTTGCCCGGTTTGTGGACGCGGCTGCACGTTGAAACAGGCTGGGAAGCTGCGCTGGAAGCGGCGTTGCGTGAGCGTTTGGCCGCACTGGAAGTCGGTCGGCTGGAAATTGTGCGCGCATTCGCCGGTAACCCAGAGGGGCGGCGTGACGAACACAACTCTGAAGCCGCCCCGCCTGCGCGGCTGGCGTTCTACAGCCCGCCCCATGCTCCCGCGTTGGCGAGCACATCAACCGCCAACGCTGCCGCTGGCAGCTTGCCGCCGCTGGTGGCGCAGTTGCGGGTGCATGACGCGGCGTTGCAGGCTCTGCTGGCCGATTGGCTGGCGGGCTGCTACAGCGCGCCTTCGCTGGATGAGGCGCTGGCCAAGCGCGAGCAATTGGGACCGGGCGAGGTGATCTACATCAGCGCCGGCCATGCCGTGAGCCGCCATGGCGTGAGTTTTTACGCGCCTGATAACGAGCAAGCGGGCTTGTTGGCGCGGGCGCAGGAAATCGAAAACCTGGACAAGCAAGCGCGCGCGCAGGCGCTCATTGCCGAGGAAGCGCGCAACGCTCAGATCAAAGCCGAGGCTGCTTACACCAGTGCCGCCGAGCAACTGACTGGTGTGCAGCGCGAGGTTACCGAAGCGCGCGAACGCGCCCACGCGCTGCAAGTGGAAACGTTGCGCCTGTCGCAACAGGCCGAACAAGCGCGCGCGCGCGGCACGCAATTGGCTGCCGATCTGGCCGAACTGGACGAGCGGATACGCGGTTTGCAAGAGCGCCAGGTGCAGGGAGAAGCGCGGTTCGAGGAACTGGATCTGCAACTGGCCGACGCGCAGGAGCGCCAGGCGCGCGAGGATGAGCGCGTAATTGACGCCGAACGGCACTTGGCCGCAGCGCGCGAGCAGTTGCGCGCGCTTGAACGCCAGGCGCAGGAAGCGCAATTCGCGCAACGCAGTCTGGCCGCGCGGCACGCGGAACTCGCGCGCACCATCGATACCGCTGCGCAGCAGGCCGCGGCCAGTACCGTCGAGCATGAACGCGCGCAGGAAGAACTCGCACAGCTATCGGACGCTGCCGCGCAAGCGGGTTTGCAAAGTGCGCTGGCGCTCAAACTTGACCGTGAACAGGCGCTGGCCGCGCAGCGCAGCGCTTACGATGACTTGGGCACGCGGTTGCGCGCCAGCGATGAACGGCGGCTGCAACTGGAGCGCGAACTCGATCCGCTGCGCCAGCGCATCACCGAGCTTCAGCTCAAGGAGCAGGCCGCGCGCCTGGCCGCCGAGCAGTACACGCAGCAACTGACCGAGGCGCAGGCCGATCTGGAGGCCATTGGGCAATCCATTATTGAAGGCAACGTCAAGCTCGCCGGTCTGCAAAGTGAAATTGATCGCTTGCAGCGTGATGTCGTGGCGCTGGGCGCGGTCAACCTGGCGGCGTTGGAAGAGCTGACTGCCGCGCGCGAGCGCAAGCAATTTCTGGACGCCCAATCGGGCGACCTGAACGAGGCCATTCGCACGCTGGAAGACGCCATCCGCAAGATCGACGCGGAGACGCGCGAACTGTTGGGCAGCACCTTCGAGACCGTCAACGGCCATTTCGGCCGCATGTTTCCGGAACTATTCGGCGGCGGGCAGGCCAAACTGGTAATGACGGGCGAGGAAATCTTGGACGCTGGCGTGCAGGTTATGGCGCAGCCGCCGGGCAAAAAGAATCAAACCATCCATTTGCTCTCCGGCGGCGAAAAAGCGCTTACTGCCATCGCGTTGGTGTTCGCTATTTTTCAACTCAATCCCGCGCCGTTTTGTTTGCTCGACGAGGTAGACGCGCCGCTGGACGACGCCAACACCGAACGTTACGCCCGGCTGGTTACGGCCATGAGTGCGCAGGGTACGCAGTTCCTGTTCATCAGCCATAACAAAATCGCCATGGAAATGGCGCAGCAACTGATCGGCGTGACGATGCAGGAGCAGGGCGTCTCGCGTATCGTGGCGGTGGACATGGAAAGCGCGGTGCATCTGGCTGAGGCAGCTTGACAGCGGCGGCACGGCGATATAGAGAGGATCACAACCATTATGGCAAGTTCGCTGCAAATCGGGTTGGCAATCGTCAGCGGGGTAGTGCTCGCCGGATTTGTCGCCTACAACGCCTGGACGGTGCGGCGCAGCGAGCCGCGCCAGGCGCGGCCCGAACCCCCCCCGTCCGACCCTGTGCTGGGCGATGCACCGGGCGGCGATGTGTGGGCAGATCGTCCGGGCGGACCGGGCAAACGGCTCGACACCCTAGCCGACGATCCGCGCGCGCGTATCGACCCCACGCTGCATGTGTCTGCGACGGGTGGACAACAGCACGGGGCGTCTGCCATACCCGCGCCCGACAGGCATGCGCGGCTTGATGCGCTGATCGACGTAATCGTGCCCATCGCGCTGGACGGTAAGCGCGTTTCCGGCGATGCGCTGATTGCTGCCCTGCCGGCCACGCGCCGTGTCGGCACCAAACCCTTTGCCGTTGAAGGCCGCAACGACGTGACCGGGCAGTGGGAATTCCCCGTGGCGGGCCAACGTTACCGCGCCGTGCAGGCTGGCGTGCAACTGGCCAACCGTGCAGGGCCGCTCAACGAAATCGGCTATTCGGAATTCGTCGGCAAGACCCAGGCTTATGCTGATGCGATCGGTGGCGCGCCGGAATTTCCCGACATGCTTGAACAGGTGGCGCGCGCGCGCGAACTCGATCAATTTGCCAGCAGCCACGACGCGCAACTGAGCTTCACGCTGCGTCCGCGGGGTACGGTATGGAGCCCCGGCTTTGTGCAGCAGCAGGCCGCACGCATCGGTTTCGTGCCTGGCGTGTTGCCGGGCAGGCTGGTGCTGCCCGGTTCGGAGTCGGGCGTCCCCGCATTACTTGACCTGAGCTTTGATCAGCAAGCCGCGTTGGCCGACGACCCCGTGCGTGCTGCCATTTACGACGTCACGCTGTGCCTGGATGTGCCCCAGGTTCCGCGCGAGAGCAAACCCTACGCGCGCCTGACCGAAACCGCTTTTGCGCTTGCACAGGCTTTGGGCGGCGCCATCACCGACGATGTCGGACAACTGTTGCAACCGCACATGATCGAATCCATTGGCGTCGATCTGGAACGCCTGTACGACACGCTGGAAGCACGCGATCTTGCCGCTGGGTCACCGCAAGCGCGGCGCTTGTTCAGTTGAGGTTGCGTTCAGTTCTATCCCTTGCTGGTTGCAAGAACAGTTTCCGTGAAACTGGATTACTGGATTATTTGAAATCCGAAAACACCGCACTGGTCGGTGGAAGCTTTATGTGACGGCCGGCTTTTGGCGCGTCGCATCGCTTTTGCTGTTCCTGAATGTGCTGCGCGGGTGCGGAAGGTGGCGCGTGACGCTCGCACGCGGCCCCGCAGTCTTGCGGGAACACTGCGTGATGGTTGGCGCGTTCAATTTCAAACATGAACTGATGCGTTGACGTTGCAGTGTGTCGCGCTAAGTGTCGCGCCAAGGTAGTTCAGACAAAAAACGTCGGCCTGGCCATCCTGGATTGGCCTGGGACTCCATAATTGCCGGGCATGACCGCCAGATCACCGCAACCTCAATTTTCCGCGGCAACCTCTCCGCGTGCGCCGCGCTCGCTGGGGGATTTGTTCTGGTCGCTTTCGGGGCTGTCCTTGCAAGGCTTTGGCGGCGTGTTGGCGGTGGCGCAGCGGGGTATCGTGGAGAAAAAAGGTTGGCTTACGCGCGAACAGTTCGTCGAAGACTGGGCGATGGCGCAACTCATGCCCGGTCCCAACGTGGTCAACATCGCCATGATGATCGGCGATCGCTATTTCGGCCTGGCCGGCGCGTTGACCGCGTTGGCGGGGATATTGGCGTTTCCAACCGCAATCGTGCTGCTGTTGGCTTGGCTGTTTGCCGCGGTGGCCGATACGCAAGCGGCGCAGGGTGCATTGCGCGGCATGGGCGCAGTGGCGGCGGGACTCATCATTGCCACAGGCCTGAAGTTGATCGCCGGGTTGCCGGTGAAGTTGCTGGGCCGAACGCTGTGCATTGTGCTGGCGGTGGGGACGTTCGCCGCCATGCTGTTCTGGCATTGGCCGCTGCTGTGGGCATTGGCGGTATTCGGCGGTGTGGGCTACGTCTGGGCTTGGGTGCAGTTGGCTCGGCGGGACCGTGCGGCCAACGCCAGCGATGCGGCGGTATCGGACGTGCCGACGCACGGCACCGATCCTGATCAGACGCACCAGGGATAAGCCATGCCGATCCATTTGACTGCGGCCAACTGGTTCGATCTGTTCCGGCATTTCGTTTCGCTCTCGCTGTTGGCGGTGGGCGGGGCCATCAGTACCGCGCCGGAGATGCACCGTTATTTGGTGCTGGAGCAGCATTGGCTGACCGACCGCCAGTTCACGAACAGCATCGCGCTGGCGCAGGCTGCGCCTGGCCCCAACGTGTTATTCGTCAGTTTGATGGGCTGGAACGTGGGGTTGAATGCTGCGTCGGGTGCGGGGTTGAGCGGCTGGAGCGCTTATGGCACGGCGCTGGCGGGGGCGTTTGCCGCGTTGACGGGCATGTTGTTGCCCTCGTGTGTGCTGACCTGGGCCGCCACGCATTGGGCGCACAAGAATCAGCATTTGCGCGCGGTGCGTGCGTTCAAGTCGGGACTGGCGCCTGTGGTGGTGGCACTGGTGCTGGTCACGGGCTGGCTGCTGGCACAAGCAGCGGCGGGCGATCAGGCGCTCAGCGCAGGGAGCAATTGGGCAGGGAGTTGGCGGCTGTGGTTGTTGACGGCAGTGACGGCGGGCATTGTGTGGAAGACTCGCCTGCACCTGCTGTGGCTGATCGGCGCGGGTGTACTGCTGGGCGTATTCGGGGTGGTGTGAGCCTATGCGTTGTGCTGGGGAGGATGACGGCTTTCCCGCACACCGACGCTGCCGTCCGGCGTGACCATGGGACATCGCCCTGCATTACGCCTGTGTGGCGGGTGTTTCTGGCGCGGCGCCGCAGTGCGCGCGTTGGCGCAAAGCATGGTCGATGATGACGAGGGCCAGCAGCGCTTCCACAATCGGCGCGGCGCGCAAGCCGACGCATGGGTCGTGGCGGCCTTTGGTGACGAGTTCGACGGCGTGGCCGTGCACGTCCACGCTTTGGCGCGGAATGAGGATGGAACTGGTGGGCTTGAGGGCAATGCTTACCTCTATGTCCTGCCCGGTGCTGATGCCGCCGAGCACGCCGCCGTCGTGGTTGCTGGCAAACGCCACGCCGCCGCCCGGCGCGGGCCGCATCGCGTCGCCGTGCTGGCTGCCGCGCTGCGCGGCGCTGGCAAAGCCGTCGCCGATTTCCACGCCTTTGACGGCGTTCAGCCCCATCAGCGCATACGCGATGTCAGCGTCGAGCCGGTCGTAGAGCGGTTCGCCCAGCCCCGCCGGAATGTGCTGCGCCACGGCGCGCAGCCGCGCGCCGCAGGAATCGCCCGCCTTGCGCAACGCGGCCATGTAGTCCTCGATGGCCGACACGTCGGCCAGCGGCGCAAAGAAGGGATTGCGCGCGACGTGTTCCCAGCCCTCGAAGCCGAGCGTCATCTCTCCGATCTGCGTGACGCAGGCGCAAAACGCCGTTCCGAATTGCTCGCGCAGCCACTTCTTGGCGACGGCGCCGGCGGCCACGGTGGGCGCGGTCAGGCGCGCCGATGCGCGTCCGCCGCCGCGCGGATCGCGCAGGCCGTATTTGCGCCAGTAGGTGTAATCGGCATGGCCGGGGCGAAAGCTCTGGGCGATGTCGCCGTAATCGTGGCTGCGCTGATCGGTGTTGCGGATCAGCAGCGCAATCGGCGTGCCGGTGGTGCGGCCCTGATACACGCCCGACAGGATTTCGACACGATCGGCTTCCTGCCGCTGGGTGACGAATGCGCTGGTGCCCGGACGCCGGCGGTCCAGATCGGGCTGAATGTCGGCCTCGGATAAGGCCATGCCCGGCGGGCAGCCGTCGATGACGCAACCGATGGCCGGGCCGTGCGATTCGCCGAAATTGGTAACGGCAAACAGAGTGCCGAGGGTGCTGCCGCTCATGGGTGGGGATTTAAGCTGGATCGGTCCTGGTCAAGGGAAAATCAAAAACGATTCCATGCCGGTTGACGCGGGCGTGATGCCATGTCTCGAAATTATTTGGATCAGGGGGATTTATCGGACAGCGCGCCTTCATCAAGCCGCATTGCGCTTTTCTTCCGGCTCAGGCCAGTCGCGGATATAGGCTTTGAGCATTTTTGTCTCGAAATCCTGGGTTTCGACCACGGCTTTTGCCACGTCATACAGGCTGATGACACCGTGCAGGCGTTGACGGTCGATGACGGGCATATAACGCGCGTGATGATGCAGCATGATGCGGCGCACCTCGTCGAGTTCGGTAGCCAGTGTGCAGATGATGGGCTGGTCATCCATCACCGTGCGCACGCGCAGTTCGCCCAGGTGGCCGTTTGTGCGCACCACTGCTTGCATGACTTCGCGGAAGGTCAGCATTCCCACCACGTCGTCGTCGTGTTCGACGACCACCAGCGAGCCGACATCGGCGCCGACCATGGTTTGTACGGCACGCGCCAGCGGCTCGTCGGGGCCGACGGTGTAGAGGGCACTGCCCTTGATACGCAACAGGTCGTTCACATGCATGATGGCTTCCTTGAGAGGATGACGAATGGCCAAATTCCAGCGGCGAATATAGCCCAATCGGCCCGGCTGCATCCACACTGTGCTTGTGGGCACAGCCCTGGATGACGGCAGCGACAGCGGCGGCGTGTCGATCGCGTTGCCGGATCTTTTGCCTTCGCTTTTTGACGAAAGATCGCTATCATTGACGTTTATTTATTTTTACATTAGCTCTTGCCATCATGAAGAAAAAAATCTGGATACCGCTGCTGGTCATTGTCGTTTTGGTCGTTGTGTGGCTGGGCGCCACTTGGTATAGCGGCAAGCAGTTACAAGGCCAAATCAATGACGGTATCGCGCAATTGAATGCAAACGGGGCTAAATTGGATCCGGATCTTCAACTTCAAATTAAACCTGTCAGCTACGAACGCGGCCTGTTTTCGACCCATGCGCGTTATATGTTGACCAGCGGTGCGGCGCCGGTCGATCTCGAACAGGATCCAGTAATCGATGTGGTGATCTGGCATGGCCCATTCCCGCGCGGGCTGTTGTTCAAAAAATTTGCGCTACACGCCGAACTGCCTCCCACGGGCGCGATGAAGTCGTTGGCCGATGCCTGGATGAAAGGCAAGGCGCCGCTGGTCATTGATGCGAATTGCTCTTACGGCGGCCACTGGGCCGGTACGGGCAGTGTGCCCGCCATAGACGTTGCGAAGTCCGACGATTTCAAGCTGCTTTTGGGCGGCGTTCAAATGCAATTCGACGGGGTTTGGCACACGGAGACTGACTATGCGATCAATGGCAGTGCGCAATTTCTGCCCGTGTCGGTCAATGGCCAGAACTTCGGCAGCGGGCAAATGACGGCAGCGGCGGACGCCCAGCACGTCAACGGCATGCTGTCCTGGAAAACCGACCAAGGCGAGAGCAAGCTCTCGGGCGCGCTGGCCCTGACGCGGACTGTGACCAGAGCCGAGGCGATGGCGGTCAAGAAAAAAGACTTGGTGCCCTGGCTGCGCAAGCTCGTCAAGACGGCATCATTGAACGTTGCCCTGTCCAAGGCGATGATCGTCGATTTGGGCGTGCGCTTGGACAGCTTGGGGAACGAAAAAGGCGGGGATGTCACGGCTAAGCGGCAACAGATGAGCGCACAACTCGATCAAAGCCTGAGCGCAGACTCTTTAAAACCCTACATCCGCATCCAAGGCGATACCATCGCCAGCGATTGGCAATACGCCGACGGCAAGTTCACCCTCAACGGTCAAGAAAACCCTGCCATCCAGGCCCGGCTCAAGCAAGTTTTTCAGATGATGGGGCCTGAGGATGAGGACGATCCGGCCTCTTCGGGAGAGGGCCAATAATCCGGCTGTACGCCGCTGCATGACGTGGGCCGTGGGACCACCGGCCGGCGTTGTTGGATGGCAAGCGGCGCCGGGCGGGCCGGCATGGAATCGGCATCCGGCTTGTTTTCGCAACGCCCGCAAGTTGCCCGAGGCCGCAGATACCTGTAACACGGTTGCTTATGCAGCGCATCTCTAGAATAGTCCCGGCAACAAGGAGGTTGTGAGTGTATGGCTGTATATGAGCTGGATGGCGTGGCGCCGCAAGTGGATGCTCATGCATGGATAGCCGATTCCGCGCAGGTGATTGGAGATGTAAGACTGGCCGCGGATGCCAGTCTGTGGTTCGGCTGCGTGGCGCGGGGCGATTCAGCACATTTGGCTATTGGCGCGGGCACCAACGTGCAGGATCTGTGCATGTTGCACGCCGATGTCGGCTGGCCGCTCACGGTGGGTGAACGCGTGACGGTTGGCCACCAGGCCACGCTGCATGGCTGCACCGTGGGTGACGACACATTGATCGGCATGGGCGCGACGGTGCTCAATGGCGCACGCATCGGACGGCAATGTGTGGTCGGCGCGGGCGCACTGGTCACCGAGGGCAAGCACTTTCCTGACGGCTGTTTGATTTTGGGCGCCCCGGCGTGTGTGGTGCGCATCCTGACATCCCAGGAGATCGAGGATATCGGGCGCAGCGCGCGGCATTACATGGAAAACGCGCGGCGTTTCCGCGCCGGGTTGAAAAAGATCACCTGAGACATTACTTGCCGCCAATGTCGGAACTGCACAAATTTCTATTTGACGGCTTGCCGGTGCGTGGCCTACTGGTGCGCATCACTGACGATTGGCGCGAGATATTGCGCCGCCGCGCGGCCAACACACAAACGGGGGCATGGCCTGGACCGGTAGCGGAACTGGTCGGCGAGATGACGGCCGCCGGCGTGTTGCTGCAAGGCGGCATTACTTTCGATGGCGCCTTGGTGCTGCAAATTTTTGGCGATGGGCCGGTCAAGGTAGCGGTGACGGAGGTGCAATCGGATTTGCGGTTGCGCGCCACCGCCACGGTGACGGGCGCCGTCGCGCCGCACGCGCCGCTGTCCGCGTTGATCGACGTGCATGGCCGTGGGCGCTGCGCCATCACGCTTGATCCGACGCGGCGTTTGCCCAAGCAACAGGCCTATCAAGGCGTGGTGCCGTTGACGGACGCAAACGGGCAGCAGTTGCCGTCGATAGCCGCCATCATCAATCACTACATGCGCCAGTCCGAGCAGATCGAAACGGTGTTGGTGTTGGCTGCGGACGAGCAGGCCGCGTGCGGGTTGATGATTCAGCGCCTGCCGACGCAAGGAGAGAACAATCTTGCGCAAAGCAACCTGGCTGACGACGCGGAAGATACGGACGACCCGTTCCGGCGTATTGTCTTGTTGGCGCAAAGTGTCAAGCGTGAGGAGTTGTTGACGCTCGATGCCGACACCCTCTTGCGCCGGTTGTTTTGGCAGGAAAAAGTCACACGTTTTGAGCCGCTTGTCGATGCGGACGGTCCACACTTTGCCTGTTCCTGCTCGCGCGAGCGCATGGCCGCCATGTTGCGCAGTCTGGGCGAGGATGAGGTGCGGGATGTGTTGCGCGAGCAAGGCCGGGTCGAGGTCAGTTGTGACTTCTGCGGCCAGCAGGAGCGCTTCGACGCGTTGGATGTGGTGCGGCTGTTCGCGCCGGCTCAGGTGGTCGATGGCGGTTTTCACCCGATGCAGTGATGCGTTTTGACATTGTCACGTTGTTTCCGGAGCTGTTCGCGCCTTTTCTGACGGCGGGGGTTACGCGCCGTGCGTTTGAAAGCGGACAGGTCGAGGTGAAACTCTGGCAACTGCGCGACTTTGCCGAAGGTTCTTATCGGCGCGTGGACGACCGGACCTTCGGCGGCGGCCCTGGCATGGTGATGTTGGCCGAGCCACTGGCGCGTTGCGTCGCGGTGATTCGTGCGGAACGGGCGGGACCGCAGCAGGCGCCCGAAGTCCCCGTCGCGCTGTTCACGCCGGCGGGGCGAAAACTCGATCACGGCGCGGTCGAGCAATGGGCCGCCGGCAGCGGCGCGATCCTCATCTGCGGCCGCTATGAAGGCATTGATCAACGTTTCGTCGACATGTACGTCACGCACCAGATCAGCCTGGGTGACTTCGTGCTCTCCGGTGGTGAACTGGCCGCGTTGGCGCTGCTCGATGCTGTGGCGCGCTTACAGCCGGGCGTGCTGCACGACGCCGCCAGCAGCCAGTTCGATAGCTTCAATTCGGCGCTGAACGGTTTGCTCGACAGCCCCCACTACACCCGGCCTGAGATGTGGCGCGGCGCTTCCGTGCCCGATGTGTTACTGTCAGGCCACCATGCGCGTATTGAACACTGGCGGCGTGAACGGTCACTGGCCATCACCGCTGCGGCGCGTCCAGACCTCATCGCCGCTGCTCGCGCGGCCGGACAACTTACCGCTGACGACGAAGCGTATTTGAACGCTGCCGAAAACCGCAAGAAGGGCCAGGCACGCATTTGATATGCGCATGAGGATGTGCTAAATTGATTCCTTGCGAATAAATAGTGAAGCGGCCAGAGTAGAGCAGTAGAAGTTGCTAACGGCTTCATCGCTTCGATTACTAGGAGATGGTGCGTATGTATCTGTTGATTTTGGGGCTCATTCTCCTAGGCGTGAAGTTGAGCGCGTGGGGGCCGGGCGCTAGTCTGCCTTGGTGGGGGGTGGCAATTCCGTTCGTGTTGGCCGTGGTATGGTGGCAGATTGCCGATTGGACAGGCTACTCTAGCCATAAAGCCAGTGAGCGTCAGCAGCGCGAAGTGGAAAAGCGCCGCATCCGGCGCGTCAAAGTGCTGGCTCGCAAGCAGCCTCCTCGGCGCTGATTCTCACAGCGCCTCAGCGCCGCGGCCCGGCGGGCGTTGCTGCGGTTTTCAGTCAGTGCGTTTGACGGCGGCGCGGTTACCCAGCGCAGCCGAGATCATGTCCGCGGTGGCTTGTAGTTTGGGTAGCCAGCCTTGTTCCAGACGGTCGCTGGGCGCGGAGATCGAAAGTCCGGCCACCAATTTGCCCTGGTCGTCGCAGATGCCGGCAGCCATGCAGCGCACCCCCAACTCCAGTTCCTCGTTGTCGTAAGCGACGCCGGTTTGGCGCACGCGCGCCAGTTCGTGCGCCAGTGCCGCCGGTTGCGTGATGCTGTTGCGCGTGTGGCCGGGTAGACCGGTGCGGGTAGCGTAAGCGCGTACCCGGTGTGGCTCATCGGCGGCCAGAAACAGCTTGCCCGTGGAAGTTAGGTGTAATGGCGCGCGGCCGCCGATGGCGCGGATGACCTGCATGCCCGAACGCGCATTCCAAGAGCGTTCCACGTAGACGATTTCGTCACCTTGGCGCACGCTCAGATTGACCGGCTGTCCGGTGGCGTGGTGCAGTTGCTGCATGGGTTCGAGCGCCACGTCACGCACGTTCAGTTGCGTCTTGACGATGTTGCCCAGTTCCAGCCAGCGCATGCCCAGCCGGTAGCTGCCCGCTTCGGGGTGATCGACGAAACGGCCGAGTACCAGGTCACTGAGAATGCGGTGGGCGGTGGAGGGGTGCAGGCCGGTGTGATCGCTGATTTCTTTGAGCGTGAGCGCATTCTCGCTTCCGGCCATGAGGTCGATGATTTGGTAGATGCGCTCGATGACCTGAATGGTGGGTGTGGTGCGCTGCGCGCGCGCTGCGCGCGTGCCGCGTCCAACCGGCAGAGGAGCGGTGACGGTGTGAACAATGGAAGAGGAACGCATGACGATTGGGGTTCAGAGAGTAATGGGGCCGGGTTGCCAGCATCCATTGATCAGGCACTCGTGCGGCGCGAAGCGCGCTTTGTAGGCCATCTTGGTGTTGTCGGCGATCCAGTAGCCGAGATAGATGTAGGGCAGGTTTAGGGCACGCGCTTGCGCGATCTGCCACATGATGGCGTGGGTGCCGTAACTGGCGCGCGGGTCGGGATCGTAGAAGGTGTAGACCGCCGACAGGCCATCAGCCAACACGTCGATGATGGCGACGATGCGCAACGCGCCCGGGATCAATCCGTGGTCGGGTTCGCGGAACTCCACCAGCCGGGTGTCAACATGGCTGCGCAGCAGGAACTGCACGTATTGCTCGACGTTGTCCTGATCCATGCCGCCGCCCGCGTGGCGGCCGGTCTGGTAGCGCAGATACAGGTGATAGTGCTCGGGCGAATAATCCAGGTTCAAGACGCGGGCTTGCAAGCGGGCATGCTGCGCAGTAGCGCGGCGTTGACTGCGGTCGGGGTGGAAATCCTGTACACGGATGCGGATCGGCACGCAGGCGCTGCACCCGTCACACCAAGGCCGGTAGGTGAACAGTCCGCTGCGTCGGAACCCTTGCCTGATCAGTTCCGAATACACCTTGTCGCAAATCAGGTGGGCCGGCGCGACAACTTGCGAGCGCGCCGACCGCTCCGGCAGATAACTGCACGGGTAGGGCGCCGTTGTGTAGAACTGCAACGTTTGCAGAGGCAGATCGTTGAAGTGCGTCATCGCGGGCAGGGGGTGTGTTGGGCGTTGAACGTGCGTTGCGCGGTGGGGGGTGCCAAGAAGAACGGTTACAGAATGACTGCCCCAAAAGCGGTTCGGACATTCCGGGGACAACCTCAATTGCGCGCTGTTTACGCCGCTTTGCTCAACACTTGGTTTTCGAAATTAGATTCCAGTATATGGGATCGAATTGCCATACCGGTGCGGGCTGCGCCACGAGCTGCGCTACCTGCGCCGCGAACCAGGCACGCGGGCGTTCGCGCGCGCCCATAAAGGCCAGGTGCGGTGTGTTTTGCTGACAGTCGATCAGCGGGATGCCGTGCGCGCGGCAGAACGCAACCAGTGCGCACAGGGCGATCTTGGAGCCGTCGGTCACTGTGGTGAACATGGATTCGCCGAACACCGCGCGGCCGATCGCCACGCAATAAAGCCCGGCCACCAGCTTATTGCCCACCCAGGTCTCCACGCTGTGCGCGAAGCCTTCATGGTGTAACGCGGTGTAGGCGGAGCGCATGGTTGAAGTGATCCATGTTCCGGACTGGCCCGTGCGCGGTGCAGCAGCGCACTGTGCTACCACGCGCTCGAAAGCGCTGTCGATGCGGATTTCGCACGCCAGGCCGGCATTACCGTTGGCCATGAAGCGCGCCAGCGTTTTGCGCAGCGAGCGGTGCAAGCGCAACGCGCTCGCGTCGAGCACCATGCGTGGGTCGGGGTTCCACCACAGAATCGGGTCTCCTTCCGAAAACCACGGAAAGATGGTGTGGCTATAAGCCGTGATCAGTGTCGGCACATCCAGCGCGCCGCCGATTGCGAGCAGCCCCGGTGCAGGAGATGCCGGCCCCCAAGCCTGTTCCAGCGGCGGGAACGGGTCGCCCGGCGCCAGCAGCGGTAACGGCGCGGTGTGCAGAACGCGCTGACCGCTGGCGTGCCGATGGTTGGTGGAGCTGTCCTCAGCAGTCATGGCAGATCGAATTCATGCACGCCGAACGCGCCTGCATTGCGGTCGGTGAAATAGCGCCGCAGCGTTTCGCGCACGGTGGCAAAAGCTATCTCGTCCCACGGTATATCGGCCTCGGCTGCCAGTTGCACCGCCAGCGTTTCCGGACCGGGGTCGAATTGCTCGGAGGTCAACCGTGCGCGGAAGAATACGTGGACCTGCCCCGCATGCGGCACGCTGATAACGGTCAGCAGCGGCCCCATTTCGATTTGTGCGCCCGCTTCTTCCACCGTCTCGCGTAACGCGCCTTGCGCCAGTGTTTCGTCCAGTTCCATGAAACCGGCCGGCAGCGTCCAGTAGCCCCGGCGCGGCTCGATGGCGCGACGGCACAGCAGTACGCGACCATCGTCGAGTACCGGCACCGTGCCCACCACCAGTAGCGGATTGACGTAATGGATGGTGCCGCAAGCGGGGCACACCGCACGCACGCGATCATCGCCCTCGCCTGGCACGCGCTGCTGCACGAGAGCGCCACAGTGACGGCAATGGCGAATATCGGTGCGGCGGGGCTGATGCGTGAGGGTGAACATGCGGGCAGTGTAGGGGGTGGCACGGTGTGCGCACTGTTTCATTATGAGTGGTCAACAGCCAAAATGACACACCTTGTTTTCAAACCGGAAAGGACTGACCATGCACTCGGACGGCTGGGCTGTGCCGCACATCGAAGTCGATTGGCCCACGCCGCCTGGCGTGCGGGCGTTGTTCACCACGCGCGGCGCGGTGCACGGCCCGGTCAGCGACGGCGCCTCGCGGGGCTGCTGGAAGTACTTCAATCTGGGGACGCACGTGGGGGACGATCCGTATGCGGTGGCCGCCAATCGTGCCCAACTGGCGGCGCAGATCGGCGCGCGGCCGGTGTTTCTCGACCAAGTGCATGGCGTGCAGGTCGCCGTGTTGGACCGGGCGTCGTTCGATGGCTTGCCGGCCGACGCCGCCGTGACTGATGCGGCAGGCATCGTTTGCACGGTATTGGTGGCCGATTGCCTGCCTGTACTTCTGGCCGATACGCAGGGGCAGCGGGTGGCGGCGGTGCATTGCGGCTGGCGTGGGCTGGCGCATGGGGTGCTTGACAACGCGTTGGCCGCATGGGCCGATCCGCGCGGCGATGTCATGGCGTGGCTCGGACCGTGCATCGGGCCGCAACGCTTCGAGGTGGGGTCGGAGGTATGTGCCGCGTTCATGGCGCACGATGCGGGCGCGGCAGCGTGCTTCGTGCCGCAATCGAACGGCAAGTTCTTGGCTGACTTGCCCGCGCTGGCGCGGCGGCGGCTGGCGGCGGCGGGCGTCATGCGCGTCTTCGGTAACGACGGTAGTGCACGCTGGTGCACGGTACAGAACGCGGAGCGCTATTTTTCCTACCGGCGTGACCGGGGCGCGGACGGTCAAGGAGCAACGGGGCGCATGGCTGCCTGCATCTGGCGCGAGATTTGACTTGCCGCCGCCGGACGTGCAAGCAAATAAAGACTTGCACTTAGAGGTACTTAGCGGCGCTGCCTGTCTGTATTTTGATGCGGACGGCGACCGGCGTTTCGTTTGGGAATGGTTCGCAAGGAGCGAAGTGCAGCAATACCGGGTACCATCGGAGATGTGACAGGACGCTTCATTGGCTTCGTTGAAGCAGGCAGGCGTCGTTCACGTAATCACTTGCATGGCATTACGTTGAGATGTGCAAGTGTCAGCGTTTTGGAGACAAATGATGGTTACAACGGCCAAATCCACACCCGTTGCATCGCCTTGGCCGGGCTTTGATCCGGACGTGGCGGCGCGTGCGCTGGCCGCGCTGGCTACCACGCTGGAAGGCTGGGGTAAGGCCCTTCGGGCGGACTTTTCGAAGCAGGGCGATAAGAAGGTGGTGCAGACCAAGTTGCGCGACGCAGCGGCAGTCAGCGCATTGCGCATCGCGCCCGGAAAGTTCGAGCAAATACAGCGCGATTACCTGCAACAAGCACGTGAGTTATGGCGGCAGAGCCTGAAAGGCGCGAGCGTGCCGCCGATAGACCGGCGCTTCGCTGGTCCGGCATGGGCGCGGGACTCGCTGTCAGCATTCACGGCGGCGGCGTATCTGCTCAATGCGCAAACCTTGCTGGCGCTGGCCGATGCGACCGAGGGCGACGCCAAAGCGCGCAACCGTTTGCGCTTTACCGTCGAACAATGGGTGGCCGCCGCCGCGCCGAGCAACTATCTGGCGCTCAACCCGGAGGCGCTGCAAAAAGCCATCAGCACCAAGGGCGAAAGTTTGGTCCAGGGCGTCCGGAACATGCTCGGCGATTTGCAGCGCGGCCACATATCGATGACCGATGAGCGCCAGTTCGAGATTGGCCGCAACGTCGCCACCACCGAAGGCGCGGTGGTGTTCGAGAACGATTATTTCCAGCTCATCGAATACAAGCCGTTGACGGCCAAGGTGCATGCGCGGCCGTTGCTGGTGGTTCCGCCGTCCATCAACAAGTACTACATACTGGATTTGCAGCCGGGCAATTCGCTGCTGCGCTACGCGGTCAGCCAGGGGCACCGTACTTTCGTCATCAGCTGGCGCAATCCGGACGCATCGCTGGCGCGGGCCACGTGGGACGATTACATCGAGCACGCGGTGTTGCGCGCGATTGAGGCTGTGCGTGAAATTACCGCGGTAGAGCACATCAACGCGATGGGCTTTTGCGTGGGCGGCACCATGCTGGGCACGGCGCTGGCGGTGCTGGCCGCGCGCGGCCAGCAGGCGGTGGCCAGCGCCACGTTGCTGACCTCGTTCCTGGATTTTTCCGACACCGGTGTGCTGGACGTGTTCATCGACGAAGGGTTCGTGAAATTCCGTGAACTGGAGATGGGCAACGGCGGTTTGTTCAAGGGACAAACGCTGGCTGCCACCTTCAGTTTTTTACGACCCAACGATCTGGTGTGGAACTACGTGGTCGGCAATTACCTGAAAGGCGAGACGCCGCCCGCTTTCGACCTGCTGTATTGGAACAGTGACTCGACCAATCTGCCGGGGCCGTTCTACACCTGGTATCTGCGCAACACCTATCTGGAAAACAACCTGGTCAAGCCCGGCAAGTGCACGGTATGCGAAGAAAAAATCGATCTGCGCAAGATCGACATACCCGTCTACATCTACGGTTCGCGCGAAGACCACATCGTGCCGATTCGCGGCGCCTACGCCAGCACGCGGATATTGCCGGGACCGAAGCGTTTCGTGATGGGCGCATCCGGACATATCGCGGGGGTCATCAATCCGCCGCAAGCGCACAAACGCAGCCACTGGCTGCGCGAAGACGGCAAGCTGCCGTCCACGCTCGACGCCTGGCTGCCGGGCGCCAAAGAATACCCCGGCAGCTGGTGGCCCGACTGGGCTGCCTGGATCAAAGGGCATGCCGGACGGCTCATCGCTGCGCCGCGCAGTTGCGGCAAAGCGCCCAAATACCGTGTCATCGAACCGGCGCCGGGGCGTTACGTCAAAGTCAAAATTTAAAAATATTTTTTAGGAGCAAAGCGTATGCAAGACATCGTCATCGTTTCCGCGGCACGCACCGCGGTAGGCAAATTCGGCGGCACGCTGGCCAAGATTCCGGCCGCCGATTTGGGCAGCATCGCCATCAAGGCGGCGCTGGAACGCGCTAGGCTTGACCCCGCGCAGGTTGGCGAGGTCATCATGGGCCAAGTGCTGGCGGCGGGCACGGGCCAAAATCCGGCGCGGCAGGCATTGCTTAAGGCCGGGATCCCCAAGGACATACCGGCCATGACCATCAACGCCGTGTGCGGATCGGGCCTCAAATCCGTGATGCTGGCGGCGCAAGCCATCAACGCGGGCGACTACGACATCGGCGTTGCGGGCGGACAGGAAAACATGAGCCTCAGTCCGCATCTGCTGCCCGGTAGCCGCGACGGCCAGCGCATGGGCGACTGGAAGTTGCAGGACTCCATGATCGTCGATGGCCTGTGGGACGTATACGGCAATTACCACATGGGCGTTACCGCCGAGAACGTCGCCAAACAGGAAGGCATTACGCGCGAGATGCAGGACGCGCTGGCGCTGGGCAGCCAGCAGAAGGCCGCCGCCGCGCAGGATGCGGGCCGCTTCAAAGACGAGATCGTACCGGTCACGGTACCGCAGCGCAAAGGCGATCCGGTTGTTTTCGACGCCGACGAGTTCATCAACAAAAAGACCAGCGCCGAAGTGCTGGCCAGGCTCAAGCCCGCTTTCATCAAGGATGGCACGGTCACCGCCGGCAACGCCAGCGGCATTAACGACGGCGCGGCCGCGGTAGTCGTCATGACCGCTCAAAAAGCCGCCGCGCTCGGCCTCAAACCGCTGGCGCGCATCGCCTCATTTGCCACCGTGGCGCTGGAACCGTCGGTCATGGGCCTGGGGCCGGTCAAGGCATCGCAAAAAGCCTTGCAGCGCGCGGGCTGGAAGATCGGCGACGTGGATCTGTTCGAACTCAACGAAGCCTTTGCTGCTCAAGCCGCTGCCGTCAACAAATTGCTGGGCGTCGATCCGGCCAAAGTCAACGTCAACGGCGGAGCGATTGCCATCGGCCACCCCATCGGTGCTTCGGGCTGCCGTGTTCTCGTCACGCTGCTGCATGAGATGCAGCGCCGCAACGCCAAAAAAGGCTTGGCGGGTCTGTGCATCGGCGGCGGCATGGGCGTGGCGCTGACGGTGGAACGGTAAGGGCCAACGCATGAAGGCCGTTTACGCTGACGGCGCATCCGGCCGCAAACGGCGCATGCAATGGAACTCCCAACTTTTTCTTTCAACTCAACCTGATTAGGAGACAGAGCAATGACCCAGAAAATCGCATATGTCACCGGCGGCATGGGCGGCATCGGCACGGCGATCTGCCAGCGGCTGTTCAAGGAGGGCTTCAAAGTCATCGCCGGCTGCGGCCCGACGCGGGATTACCCCAAGTGGCTC
>Ga0209738_10000030_pt1 | contig 35621 bp, 37 predicted proteins | sample TergutNc150P5_FD_187289 | JGI IMG/M metagenome (GOLD analysis project Ga0209738, IMG submission 187289) | Nasutitermes corniger P5 segment gut microbial community from laboratory colony in Florida, USA - Nc150 P5 (SPAdes) (version 2) | ecosystem: Host-associated > Arthropoda: Insects >...
CAAACCCGGCGAAGCAGTGCAAGGCGCCTGGTGCCCCCAGTGCGCCATCCTGGACAGAACGCGCAACCCCCGCAAACGCAAAAAATACCTCGTCACCGAATAACTCCCCTCTCCCAGGGGGAGAGGGGCCGGGGGTGAGGGGAAACGCGTGCCAGGAGTGAGGGGAAACGCAGGCCAGGAGTGAGGGAAAAACTCAGAACGCCGGCAACATCGCACCCTTGAACTGGTTCTGCATGAACTGCCGCACCTGCGGCGACTGATACGCAGCCACCAGCTTCTTCACCCACGGCTTGTTGCGATCCTGCGCGCGCACGACGATCACGTTCGCATACGGGCTATGGATGCTTTCCAGCGCAATGGCATCCCGGGTCGGATGCAGCCCGGCGGGCAGCGCGTAATTCGTGTTGATCACCGCCGCATCCACATCGGAGAGCACGCGCGGCAGTTGCGCCGCATCCAGCTCAACGAGCTTCAGGCGCTTCGGGTTCGCAGCCACATCCAGCGGCGTTGCGTTATGGCCGTTCGCGCCTGCGCCTGCGCGCAGCTTGATGATCCCTTTGGACTGCAACAGCAGCAGCGCGCGGTTTTCATTGGACGGATCATTGGGCACCGCCACCTTCGCGCCCACGGGCAGCGCGTTCAGCGAACGCACCTTGCGCGAATAGGCGGCCATCGGCGAGATATAGGTCAGCCCAACGCTGACGAGCCGGTAGCCGCGCTGCCGCACCTGGCTGTCCAGATAGGGTTGATGCTGGAAGCTGTTCGCGTCCAGGTTGCCCGCGTTCAGCGCCTCGTTGGGCTGCACATAATCGCTGAACTGGATGATCTTCACATTCAGCCCCTCATGCCGGGCCACTTTCTGCGCGACTTCCCAGACCTGCGCATCCGGCCCGCCAATCGTGCCCAGCCGGATCAGCTGGTCGGCGCGCGCGAGCGTATTGATCGAAAGCGCGGTGGCAATGGCCGTCACGGCGGTGAGGGATCTGACAAAATTCCTGCGTTGCATAACCTGGAGTTCCTTTCTTTGTCGATAAAAAAACATAACGAAAAACGACGACTCAGCCCGATTGCGACGGGTCGAGCAGCAGTTTCAGATCATGCACCCACGATGTCACGCCCAGCGCATCGCGCACGAGCAGGCGCGGGTTGCCCTTCACATCGAACACCAGGCTCGCGGCAGTGTGGCTCATCGTGTAATCGCCTGGCGTCATGCCGGCCACGGGCGCATCCTTGCGGTAGTCGATATGGAAGGCGGCCATCGTCTGTTTGAGCTGGGCGTCGTTCGCTGCGCGCAATGCGCTAAACGATGCATTGAACGCATGCACGTATTGCTCGAGCACGGTGGCCGTGTCGCGCTGCGGATCCACTGTCATGAACAGCACCTGCACGCGCTTCGCGTCCTGCGGCCCCAGCTGCTGGAGCGCCTGCGCCAGTTCCGCCAGCGTGGTGGGGCAAACATCGGGGCAATGCGTGTAGCCAAACACCATCACGACCACCTTGCCCTTGTAATCGGCCATCGTGCGTATCACGCCGTTCGTGTCGGGCAGCGCAAAATCATGGGGGAACTGCGCGTTGCCGGTGATGTTCATGTTATCGAACGTCGGCTCGCGCGGGCCGCAACCGCTTAGCCCCAGCGCGCTGCCCAGCACGCAGGCCGCAAACAGTGCGCGACAGAAACGAAAAGGGAAATGGAATTGACGCATGGTTTATATCCCGAGCACAGGGCGAGTGTAATGATCGGCCAGCAACGCAACGAACAACAGCGACAGATAGATGATCGAATAACGGAATGTGCGGCGCGCCAGCGCATCGGAATAATGACGGTAAATCCGCCACGCATACCCCAGGAACACCGCGCCCAGCGCCACCGCCGCGCACAGATACACCACGCCGCTCATGCTGGACACAAACGGCATCAGCGAGACCGCAAACAGCACGATCGTATACAGAAAGATATGCAGCCGCGTGTATTTCTCGCCATGCGTGACAGGCAGCATCGGCAGGCGCGCGTTTTCATAATCGTGCTGGCGATACAGCGCGAGCGACCAGAAATGCGGCGGCGTCCATACGAAGATAATCAGCACGAGAATCCATGCATCGCCTGACAGATGGCCCGTCACGGCGGCCCAGCCCAGCGCAGGCGGCATGGCGCCAGAAGCGCCGCCAATCACGATGTTCTGCGGCGTTGCGGGTTTGAGCAGCAAGGTGTAGATGATCGCATAGCCCACGAACGTCGCGCAGGTCAGCCACATCGTCAGCGCATTCGTAAATGTGTATAGCACCCACATGCCGATGCCGCCCAGCACGGCGGAAAACAGCAGGATCTGCACCGTGGTGATTTCGCCGCGCGCAGACGGACGCCATGCCGTGCGGCGCATCAGCGCATCGATTTTCTGCTCGACGAGGCAGTTGATTGCAAACGCTGCGCCCGCCGTCATCCAGATGCCAACGGTGCCGCCGATCAGTATGCGCCACGGCACCATGCCCGGCGTGGCCAGAAACATGCCGATCACCGCGCAGAACACGGCCAGCTGCGTGACGCGCGGCTTGGTCAGCGCGACATACTGGGCAATCCGGTTGCCTGGGGAGGGGGAAACGGTGGTGGTCTGCATGGCACGGTTCACGCTTGCGCGGCGTTCGCCGGGCGGGCTGCGAAAGCGCGAAAGTTTAGCATGACGACCAGCAGCAGCAGGATGGCCGCGCCGCCGTTATGCGCCACCGCCACGAGCAGCGGCCGGGCCAGCACGATATTGGAAAGCCCCGTCAGGAACTGGATCACGATCACGACCAGCACCCAGTTCGCCGGGCGACGCATCGACGCAAAACGCCGCAGACAAACCGCCAGCCACGCGAGATACGCCACCACGGCAAACGCGAACATCCGGTGCGTCCAGTGAATGGCCACCAGCGCATCCTGCGTGAGCGCCTCGCCGCTGCTATCCACGCCCAGCGCGCGCCACAGCTGGAAGCCGTGGTGGAAGTCCATCGGCGGAATCCATGCGCCTGCGTTGCAGGTCGGGAATTCGGTGCACGCAAGCGCGGCATAGTTCGTGCTGACCCAGCCGCCCAGCGCGATCTGCAACGCCAGCAGCGCCAGGCCGATCAGCGCGGCCCAGCGCCAGCGCAGCGCGCCAGGGTCGTAAGCCGGCAGGGGCGTGAGCCGCGCGCTGAACCAGCCCAGCGCACCAAGCAGCGCCAGCCCCAGCAGCAGATGCGTTGATACGATGATGGGCTGAAGTTTCATCGTAACCGTCCATGCGCCGAAAATACCCTGCACGATAATCAGCAACGCCAGCGATGTGGGCCACCAGGGCGAGATGCGCAATGCGCGGCAATCTTCATACAAGGTTGCGAAGATTTTCCTGATGCCCGAAGGGATCTGCACCGGGCGCTGATGGAAGAACACAGCCCACGCAATCACCATCTGCACCAGAATCACCACGCCGATCGACGTGGCGAAATAGCGGTGAATCATTTCGATCCACGCCTTCATCATGCTGACCGGGCCTTCGGGCATGGCCGCATACGCAGCGGCGATCTGCGCGTGCGCGATAAAGGGCGATGACGTGCCATAGCACCCCGGCCAGTCCGGGCAGCCCAGCCCGGAATCGGTCAGGCGCGTGAAGCCGCCGAACATCACGAGGTCCATCGTCATGAAGGTCGTGACCCAGACGAGCTTGCGAAAGCGGTTGTCGTCCGCCTTCATCCATGCCCATGACAGTGGCAGCAGCGCGATACACGCGCCGATCAGCCCAAGTTCCAGTACAAACATCGTTGTTTTCCCAGCGTGTTGCGTTTAGCGTTTAACGTTTGACGTTTAAGGTCTCAATTTTACGCCGTGCGTCAGCATTTATTTCCTCTGCTGCGCATCCGTTCTGCACGGCGGGATGCTCTGGCAAGGGCTGCCCTTGCGCGGCGCGTCATTGCGCGAAACCGTTGGCGCACAGGAACTGGGCGCGTTTGCCGCTTTCACCGCGGGAGCTGCGCGGGACGCGCCCCGCATCGACAGAATCGTGCGCGTGGCGGGCAGCGCCATCAGCAGCACGATCACGAGCGGCACGATGGTCCAGATCACCTCGACGCTGGCCTTCCTGTGAAAATGCGGCGTGGTGCGCTGCTTCGTGCGGCGGTGCATGAACACCGACCAGAACATCACGCCCACCACGCCCGCAAAAATCAGCGCGCACAGAATCAGCAGCATGATATGCAGGCCGGGCAGCGCCTGAATGATGTCCATGGTGGTGTCCATCGTGCTCGTCGTGTTCGTGGTGTTACCTGAGAAGTTCATCAAACCTGGGGTATGTGAAAGAAGGGAAAACGTGAAGTTCGTTATTATAAAGGGCGTGGCGTGGGGGATGCCTTTGGTGGCACACGACGGCGCTGCTGCGCTCGTCATGGGACGTCACTCGTTGGACTCGTGCGAGCGGCATGGTTTTGACGTCAGCAGGGCTGATCATCATGACGAGGCTCTATCGGGAAACGTATGGCTTGCTGTTCATCATCCCACAGATAGCTCATTCCCGTTCTTGTCATGAACATCGGATAATGCCTAGAATCTATGCAGTCGTCCTGGATGCGACATTTAGATACATTGCATCGCAAAGTTAAAGGCATCTGGGACGGCCACGAAGACATACCAATTCCAAAATTCAGTCCTGGCTTTAATGTCAATAACTTTCTTGTCACGCTCCCACTCAGCGCCATGAGCGACTGCAATTGATGAGAAAAAAGCGCTATCCCAATTTGATATTTCTGTATCTGTCTCATTTTCGGCTGAAGAGTCGAAATCAAATAAATCAACATTGGCAGCAATAGCCATAGCACAACTATATCCAGCCATTATCCCATCTTGATTGTTTTCATCTTCTCGAAGGCATAACTCATTTTCTAATTTAGTGAACAGTGATTCTTGGCACCATTTAGCCAATGAATCATCCACATCCGGAGATTTTGGATCCAGTGAATCGACGATTTCGAGAAGTCGATTTCTCCACGAAAAATCGCATAGATATGCTGTTTTAAGCGCACACGTCTTAAAAAGATTATTATTCAAAATTTGGCAAATAGGAGATACGGACTCCGCATCTCCTGGTGCATCGTTGTCTGTGTGATAAAACGTCGATGGTTGAGCCAATCCTGCCCGGGTTTTATAAGAAACGACATTACATCGATTAAACTCCAACACCATATCAGAATAAAACTTACTGAAATTAGCATCAACAAAAGTTTTCATTATTACCCCCTTTTTTCACTGCAATTAACAATTAGATCATCTGAAATATGTAGATATACTGCCATTAGCATGGAATATCCTCGTTGCAACTGGATCAGTTATTTTTATATCTTTATTGTGATTTTGCGCAAATTTAGATGCAAAATCTTGGCATACTGAACACATCTCTTTATCTACAGATATATCTGTCGCCCCGGAAACTATAGCTTTTAGCTCGGCGTGACTTGAAAAAAAGCTTCCTTCTTTGCCGTTGTCCAGACTTCCCGCATTAAAATTTCCTGGTTTATTAGGCCAGGGAGTCCAGCCAATGGCCTGTCCCTCCTTTAAAACTTTTTCCCAAATACCATCTTTTAACCCACTGGTATATTTATTGCCTGAGTCATTATCAGTAGCGTGCGCCTTTGGGTGTTTCCTGCCCCACAGACCCCATGGATCAATCCATCCAACTGTATTAAACCAGAATCCATACGGGTTCCACCCACCCAATAACCCAATTGGGTCAAGTGAAATAAATTGCCCATTCAATGGATCAAAGTACCTGTGCAGGTTATAATGCAGTCCAGATTCATCATCAAAATACTGCCCTTGCAGTCGCAAGTTTTGCTGCACCGTGCGTTCGCCAAAATAATCCACCCTGCCCATCACTGAGTAGTGCCCCTCCCAGACCGTATTACCCTCACCATCGCACAATCGGATAGGCGCGCCATTCGGATCATTCTGATACGCATATACCTTCGCCTGTGGCAGCACATCGTCCTTTCTATGCCACCCGCTATCCTGCATCAACAGTGACTCAAAACTCCCCTGGTGATACACATAAAACCGCGCCTGAAACACTCGCTGTGATTCCGATTCCGTTCCGTCCGTTTGCTGCACCTCACCCGCCAGTCGGTCGCCTTCCCACAGAAACCACGTGCAGTCGCTGTTCGATTCGTTCTGCTTGCACAACCGCCTGCCCAGCGCATCGTACTGGTAATGCCAGTGCCCATGCCGAGGCTTTAGGCTTTTTAGCCGCCCAAACCCATCCCACTCCAGGGCCTGGTCCTCATTGGTTGCGCCACTGCGCAGCACCACCTGCCCCGCCACGTCTGTGCGCCAGTTCACCCCGCTCTCATGACAAATCACCCGCCCACCATCTTCTGTGCGCGACTCGCGCAGAATCGCGTCCCCATGCGCATTCTGCATAAACTGCCGAACCTTGCCCAGCGGATCCGTGTGCTGCCGGATACGCCCTAGCGGGTCATACACATAACGGTCCTCACCGAAACGACTATCCACCTTCGATACCTGCTGCCCCAGCGCGTCATAACTGTAGCGCGTATGCGTATAAAGCGGCTTGTTCGCTCGCGTTTCATGCCGCGTCAGCTGCCCCGCCGCGTCATAGCTCAGGCGATGCTCCAGCCCGCCACCAAACTCCACCCAGCTTAGTCTGCCCGCTTCATCACGGTTCAGCTTCACCGGATCGCGGTCATCCAGTTGCACCGTTTCCATCCGCCCCAATACGTCATAACCATAAGCCAGCTGTTGCTCGTGGCTTACCTCACCCGCCTGCATTATTCGTTGCTGCTTTTCCAACCTTCCCGCCACGTCAAACTGGTTGACAATCTCACCCTTAAAGCCTTCTTGGCATTGCGTTTCTTTGGCCAGATTCCCATCTGCGTCATACTTGCGCGTCACCTTGCCCGCCGCGTTGCGCGCCTCAGTCAGTTGCCCGCGCTTGTTCCATATAAAGCGCTCTTCCTCGCCAGCGCTGCTGCGCTGCACAATGCGCCCAAGCCTGTCGCACGACACCTGTGTGATCTTGCCCGCGCCATCTTCCACCCGCGCCAGCCTGCCTGCCGCGTCGTAACCATAATGCCGCGTGTGGCTCCAGTAATCGCGCTCACCGATCAATCGCCCCGCCGCGTCAAGCTCCAGGTGCCAAGTGCGGCCTACTGCGTTGGTTACACCAGTTAATTGCTCCTCGGTGTCGTAGTGGTAGCGCGTGACGCTGCCATCTGGCGCGGTACAGCTGGCCAGCCGCCCTTGACCGTAATAGCCGAATGCCGTTTGCTGGCCAACCTCATCTGTATAGCGAACCAGTTCATCCTCAGCACTGTATGTGCACTTGACTGGATCACGTCCAGGAAGGATGTACCCAGTCAACCGATCTTTTGGATCCCAGAAATAAATCGCTGGTTCTTCTCCTGGGGCCTGGCTGCGAACCACATTGCCGCGCGCATCGCTTTCCAGGTAAGTCACGCCTTGTTGCGGGTCCGTTAATGTTTGCAGGTTGCCTGCCTTGTCCCATGCCAGTTTCGTCACCGCGCCCGCCGCGTTTGTGACTTCAGTTAGCTGGCCCTTATCGTCATAGTGGTATTGTGTGCTGATGCCTGAGGGCGTAATTTGCTTGACCAGATTGCCGCGTTCATCCCATTCCTGTTGCCAGACACCATTTTCAGGGTCGATAATCCTGACCGCGCGGCCATCGTTATCATATTCGGCACGGAGGGTACTATGGTCCGCACGAGTTTCTAGTACCTTGTTTCCGCGCTCGTCATATTCCCAGCGCGTAGCATTTCCCCCACCGTCCACTTCCGCAATCAGCCGCTGGTTCGCATCATATTCATAGCTGCGAACACCCCCCGCACCATCAATGCGCGATATCGGCAGTTTCCGGTCATCGTATTGCAACACGCTTTCATGGCCCAACGAATTGGTAAAGCGTGTTTCCAGATACTCCAGGTCATACGTGAAACGATAGTCATACAGGCCACCATCACCCCACCCATGATCGACACGCCATTTACCATCAGCATGCTTCTGGTGCGTGTAGTAAAACGATAACCCGTTGCGGTTGGTATGCCGCACCATCAGGTGCAGACCTGCGTGCGGCCCACCCGCGTATTCAAAACAGTAGGGCACATCCAGCGCATCGCGCACAGCCACCAGATCGCCCTGCGCATCCTGTTCGTAACGCACCAGCGGATGCTGCATCCGCTGCGCGTCCAGTAAGTCAATGCGTCCCACACGCCAAGGCTGTTCACCTCCCATGCACAACACTTCGCGCTGCGTGGGGGCATCACCCTGCCATTCGCGCACGCGCAGCAGCCATTCATTGCGTTTCCATCGGTTGGCCCACTCAAAATGCCATGCGTTACCGTTCAGGTCAGCAACGGTTGACAGTTTGACGGGTAGCGATGGCCCCTGTCCTGGCACTTGCGTTTTCTCGCGCCAGTCTTCAGACAGGTCAAACCCATATTCCAGCCCTGCGGATGTACGGACGACAGCGTGTTGCTGGTCTTTGAAATAAAACGCATGGCCGTACTTCCGGTCATAAACGCGGTGCTGCCAGCCTTCGGTTTGCGGCAGAAAATCGAACAACGCAACGCTATCGGCAAAATACAGTGCCGCTCCATGCTGGCCTTCACCCTGTGCCTGCACCAGTTCCATGCCCGTATCCGCCAGCGTGCGCCAGCGCGCTCCGGCAATGCCGCTGGTATAAGCATCCTGGCTTTCGTAGTAACGGTTCCAGCAGAGCGGCAGACGGCCCCTCACGGTGAAATCGTGCTGTTGCATGATGACTTCGCCCGTGACCGAATTGACTGGATCCCCATCATTGGTTGTGGGATCCTCGGAAGAGGGCTTAGGAGAATCCTCATCAAATGTAGGCTTACGCTTCTTTCTCCCGCGAAACGCCTTGAATAATGACATCGCCAGCGCAGCCATATTCAGTGTTGGCGGGCCACCCACCAATACCGGCCTGCCCGCTGGTATCGGCAACATGAATGAAGTGGGCAATGACAAATGCGAACGTTCCTCATGCGCACTGTTATGCTGCGGCGGTTCCAGCCCCGCAAACCAGCAGCTCATCGCAGGCAACGCCATGAACGACAATGGATCGCCATTGGCCAGCACCGTGCGACTGCCCATGTATGACTCAGCATCATCAGAAGGCGGCTTTTTCAGGTCCACGCCCGCCCAGGCCGCGCCCAATGGAAAATGCATCCCTGGAAGGTGATACGTATGCGTGCCTGCCGTCGTGCGCATCAGCCCGTTGATGAACACTGGCGTCTGGTTGCCCATTCCCTGGCCCACGCCAGCGCCCAGCGCATTGTTCACCGCATTGGATATCTTGTCCTTTTCCTCCATGGCCTTCATGGCCAGCTGGACTTCCTTGTTATTCATTATCTTGTCAGCTTCGCCCATGGCACACTGCCCCGCCGAACTGTTCAGCGCTTCAGCAGCCTTCCCTTCCAGGTACTGTTCCGCTTCCTGGATTTCAGAGGCGAATTCTTCCTGCACGAAGTCCATCACAAGGCAGCCAATCACAGCCTTTGCCGCATTGATGTATTCCTGATAATCCAGCACGAACCCCACGTGTGGATGTGGTAACAACACGCCTGGCTCAGGCGGCGCAGGGGGCAGCACAACCTGATGCACATCCAGCCCAACGACTGGCGTAAAGTGAGTCACCGCTAGCAGCGCCATACCCAGTCCTCAAGAAGTGAGTGGAGGAGGATTTCTGAAAGGGGATACTTCCTGCTTCTGTTTCTACTGATCGTCCCATTCTAGCAATGGGCAAAAACTCGTCTGTTAAATAAAAATATATTTATCAAAAATCTTCCCACCGCCCACGCCCAATCTCCCCCACGCGCACAATCCCGTGCCCCTCAGGCGTGACGCGCGGCAGCACCTTCCACGCGTGCCCATAAACGATTTCAAAGGTCAGCGCGAATGTGCCATCGTCGCGCCGCTGCGCTTGCAGCGCTTGCAGCAGCGCGTGGTGCAGGCGCCGCGCGCTGCGCGCATCATCGTCACACACAAACGGATACGCGCCCCAGCGGCGCACATCAGCCAGCAGGCTGGTGGGCGAGCGGTAAGTGATGGTCAATGTTTCCTGATCCATCACCGGCGCGCCAAACCCGCTGGCCAGCAGCATGTCGCCCAGATCGTGCATATCCGCGAAGTCCATGATGTGCGCACGCGGCGCAGCATCGCACGCAGTCTCGGCCTGCGCATACGCGCGGCGCAATTCCTTGAGTGTGTCGGGCCCCAGCGTACTGAACATCAGCAGGCCATTGGGCTGCAACACCCGCTGCCATTGCGCGAACACGCGCTCAGGCCACGGATGCCAGTGCAACGCAAGATTCGACCACACCAGCCCAAACGCATCAGAGGCAAACGGCAAGGCGGAAAAATCGGCCTGCACCACACGCGGGCGCGGCGCGCCAGAGAGCTTGCCCATCGACAGCGCCCACCAGCGCCGCCAGCCAGAACCCTCACGCATGGCCAGTCGCTGCTGCGCGGCGCGGCTGAGCATGGCCGACGAAATATCCACGCCGAACACGGGCGCGTCAGGAAAACGCTGGTGCAGCAGCGCAAAATCATCGCCTGGCCCGCAGCCTGCATCCAGCATGCGCGCGGGCTGCACCTTGATGTAATCGAGCCGCTCATGCATGCGCTGCGCGATTTCACGCGGCAGGAACGCCACGTGATCGAACGTCGCGGCGCGGCGATCGAAGATGCGCCGAAGATGCCGCGCATCATAGGCCGGATGGCCGGTTTTTGCGGAAAACGTAGGCATGACGGTGATAAAAACGGGGTGCGCGAAGTATACTCGGTCGCTTCTTTTTTCTTTTTTTCTTTTTTTCTTTTTTTCTTTTTTTCTTTTTTCCCTTTTTCTTCACGATTCATGCCGCTGCAATGCCTGCTGCCCAACCTGTGCGTGCTGTGCGGCGCGCCGTCGCCGGGGCCTTTCTGCCTGGCCTGCGACGCTGCCTTCTGGAACGAACGCGCCATGCGCTGCCTAGGGTGCGCAGTATCGCTGCCTGGATCCCGGCATGCGGCCAATGATTATCTGTGCGACGCGTGCCAGCGCACGCCCCCGTCGTTCGATGCCACGCTGGCATTGGCCGATTACCGCGCGCCGCTCGATGATCTGGTGCGGAGCCTGAAATTTCGTGCGCAGCTGGGCCTCGCGGAGGAATTCGCGCGGCGGCTGGCGCGCGCGGCTGAAGACCAGCTGCCTGCGGATGACTGGCCAGACGTGATCGCCCCAGTGCCCTTGTCGCGCGAACGGTTGATTACGCGCGGTTATAACCAGGCGTGGCAGATTGCGAAACCGCTGGCCCGGGCGTTGCATGTGAAGGCCGATGCCACGCTGGTGAACCGCGCGCTGCATACCGCGCCACAATCGCGCCTGGGCACGGGCGCGCGGCAGCGCAATGTGGCCCATGCGTTCGCGCTGACGCGCTCCGTGCGCGGGCAGCACATCGCGCTGGTGGATGATGTGATGACAACCGGCGCCACGCTCGAAGCGCTGGCGCATACGCTGAAAGCCGCGGGCGCGCGCTGCGTGACGAATTTCGTTGTGCTGCGCACTGAGGTGGCGTGAAGGGAAACTGAAGGGAAACTCATGTTCAACGTCGTTCTTGTCGAGCCAGAAATTCCGCCCAACACGGGCAACATCATTCGCCTGTGCGCAAACACGGGTGCGCAGCTGCATCTGGTTGAGCCGCTGGGCTTTCCGCTGGACGATGCAAAGATGCGTCGCGCGGGCCTGGATTATCACGAATACGCGCAGATGCGCGTGCATCCCGACTGGGCGGCGTTCATCCGCAGCGCGCATCCTGACCCGCAGCGCATGTTCGCGTTCACCACGCGCGGCGCGGGCCGTTTTCACGCGCAAACATTTGCGCCTGGCGACTGGTTCGTGTTCGGCGCAGAAACGCGTGGTCTATCCGACACCGTGCTGGCCAGTTTCGCGCCCAACCAGCGCGTACGCCTGCCGATGCGGCCTGGCAACCGCAGCATGAACCTGTCGAACACTGTGGCTGTGGTGGTGTTTGAGGCGTGGAGGCAGGCGGGGTTTGTGGGAGGGGAGTGAAACTGAAACGGAAATAGTACATGCGCTGTGCATGCAATATATGAGGATACAAAAAATAGTTGCATTCTTTATTTTTGTGGATACAATTATTATGAAGATCACGTTTGATCAGCAAAAACGGGATGTTACTTTTGAAACGCGCGGGCTGGCCTTTGAAGATGCCGCTACTGTTTTTAACGACCGCACACTGGATCAAGTGGATGACCGCTTCAACTACGGTGAAGAGCGGATTATCACCATCGGCTACCTCGATAGCCGGATGGTTGTCGTAGTCTGGACAGAGCGCGGGGAGGCGCGCCATGTTATTTCGATGAGGAAAGCAAATGAACGCGAAAAAAACCGGTTTGCGCAGCGACTTGGCCAAAGTTGACGCGAGCAGCATCACGCCTGCCGACTATGAAGAAATACCGGAGCTCGATGATGAATTCTTCGAGCAGGCGGACGAGCATCATGCAGGAGTGCTTGTCAAACGTGGCCGTGGCCGCCCGGCAGGTGCGACGAAAGCGCAAATGAACCTGCGCATCGACCTCGATGTGATTACCGCTTACAAGGCGCAGGGAGCCGGCTGGCAAACCCGCATGAACCATGCGCTGCGCGACTGGGCAAAAAGGCATGGCATGATGTGATGGCGCGGTTGCGCTGTGCGATGAGCTTGCCCGTGTCGCGGAAAATGATCCGTCAAAGCTATACAATTTTCTGATTTGCGATCAAGAAGGCTTCTGATGTCAACGCCGATCATTCCCATTTCATGCGACGTACAGATTCCATTGTCTGCTACAGAGCCCGTGGTAGCTGATTTCTCGGTAGGTGCTCTTCGCGTTGCTTATGTTCATCAGCGCGATATTAAACAGCTTCCGGCCAATGAATGGAGCGTGCCCTGCATCTACGTGTTGCTTACTGACGATGGTTCGCATCAGGTTTACATTGGAAAAGCGAATGATGCGCGAGCACGGCTTCTTCGGCATCGGAGCGAACCGAAACTGGCGTGGACGCGCGCTGTTGTCATCAAGCGCGACACGACCGATGGGTTCAACAGTGCCAAGGTTGGCTACCTGGAAGGCTGTGTCGCAGCCGAGGTTCGCGCGATCCCGGATGTCACCGTTGTTGAAGGCAAACACGATCAAGATAAGACTTTGCCACTTCGTGAACAGCAATCTCTTGATGGATTTCTGCCCAGCATCCTGGCTGCACTACGTCTTGCAGGCATGGATATGCACAAGAAAACTGACAAGCCTAAGCCCAAGGCCAAGGAAACATCCCAAAAACAAAAGACTTCAACACGACGCAACAAGGAGTTCTCAGGCATTATCGCGGCAGGCTATCTTCATGCGAACGATAAGTTATATCTGAAAACAAATGCCCAGATCATTGAGGGAACAGTGACGTCTTTGGGCACGATTCGCGTGGCAGATAAAGAAGAGAACTCTCCAAGTGGAGCTGCTAAAGCGGCACTTGGCGGGATGGCGGCCGATGGATGGAACAGATGGTACGTCGGCGATATACACGGCCCCAAACTCGCTGTCTTACGTAATGAGTGGCGCAAAATGAATCGCTCCGAATAACCGAAACCTCACATCGCCTGCTCCAGCTTCTTCATCTTCGTTCTGATGCGGCTGCGTTTGAGGGGTGACAGGTAATCCACGAACACGCGCCCCATCAGATGATCCATCTCGTGCTGGATGCATACGGCGAGAATGCCTTCGCAGTCGGTCTCGCGGGTCTCGCCCTTTTCGTTCTGTGATCGCACCCGCACCTTTTCCGCGCGCTCCACGTTATCGTAAATGCCTGGCACCGACAGGCACCCTTCCTCGTGCACCTCGCGCTCATCGCTTGACCAGACGATTTCAGGGTTGATGAACACCTGCAACTGGTCATGCGTTTCCGACACATCGATCACGATCACGCGCTCATGCACGTTTACCTGCGTTGCGGCCAGCCCCATGCCCGGCGCGGCATACATCGTCTCGGCCATATCGGCCACCAGGCGGCGGATACGATCGTTCACGGCCTCGACGGGCTTCGCAATCTTGTGCAGCCGTTTGTCGGGATAACGAAGAATCGTGAGTGCAGACATAAAAACAAACCCCATTAGCCATCTGGCCAGCTTGTCGCCCCGGGCTGGAGCGCCGACCATCAGAGTCGCGAGCATGACCTCATGAACATCAGGCAACGCGCCTTAAAGGGCAAAAATTCTAGCATGGCGATCCCCACCCCGTTACCGCTGCCCAACGATGAACTGGCCGCATGGCTGCGGCTGGCCACGGCGCGCGGGTTGTCGCCCGAGACGTTGCGCGCGTTGCTGGCCGCATTCGGCCTGCCGCAGCGCCTGTTTGCGCAATCGTTCACCGCGCTGGCCGCAGTGGCCGGAGAAAAGGCGGCCCGCGCCGTGCTGATGCCGCCCGCGCCCGGTTTCGCGCAGCAGCTCGACGCGCTGGCCGAATGGCGCAGCGAGCCGGATTGCACCGTCCTCACGCTGGCGGACCCTGCGTATCCGCAGCGCCTGCTGACCACGCCGGATCCACCGCCGTTGCTGTATGTCAAAGGGCAGATCGAGCGCCTGTACCGGCGCGGCATCGCCGTGATCGGCAGCCGCAGCGCCACGCCGCAGGGCCTGGATGATGCGCAGCACTTCGCGCGCGCGTTTTCTGCCGCCGGGTTCGTGGTGGTCTCGGGCATGGCGCTGGGCATCGACGGCGCCGCACATGGCGGCGCGCTCGATGTGCGCGATGAATTCGCATCGGGTGGCACCGTCGCCGTGTTCGGCACAGGCATTGACGTGGTGTATCCATCGCGGCACCGCGCGCTGGCTGACCAGATCGTCGCGCGGGGCGCGCTGCTGTCCGAATGGCCTCTGGGCACCCCCGCGCGGCCCGCGAACTTTCCGCAGCGCAACCGGCTGATCGCCGGGCTGGTGGAGGGCGTGGTGATCGTCGAGGCCACCGAGCGCTCCGGCTCGCTGATTACCGCGCGGCTGGCCAATGAAATGGGCCGCGATGTGTTTGCGCTGCCCGGTTCCATTCACGCGCCCTGTTCGCGCGGCTGCCATCGTTTGCTCAAGGAGGGCGCGCAGCTGGTGGAAACGCCCGACGAAGTCATGGAAGCGCTGGGCGTGCTCACCGCCACCGCTTCATTGCGTAGCAGCGATCCAGCAAAAAAAATACTGCGCCATCCCGTCACCCACCCGCTGGATGTGCAGCAGCGCGCAACGCGCCACCCTGTGACGGTTGCGCAGAAACCGCTGCCATTATCGCCATCACGCACGCCGCTGAACGCCGAATCCCAACAGGTGCTCGCCGCGCTGGGCCACACGGCCACCGCCTTTGAAACGCTGGCCGAGCGCACCGGCATGAACGAAGCCACATTGCAGAGCGCATTGCTGCGGCTGGAACTCTCCGGCCATCTGTGCACGTTGCCAGGCGGCTGGTTCGCGCGGGTCGGGCATCAGCGGGATTGATGTTACCCTTCGTACCCATCGCCCCTTTACAGAAAAGCCATGCCCGCGCTTGACCCCGTTACCGACGCCGCCAGGATTGCCGCCTGCCTGAATGCGCACGACACGCTGCTCATCGCCTGCCTGTGCGCACAGTGGTGCGGCGCCTGCCGCAATTACCGGGCAACGTTCGACCAGATTGCCGATGCGCACCCCAGGCATTGCTGCGTGTGGATTGATATTGAGGATCACGCCGACTGGTTCAGCGATATTGATCTGGATGTCGATAACTTCCCCACCCTGCTGATCGAAGACGCCCAGGCCGTGCGCTTCTTCGGCCCGGTGCTGCCGCATCGCACCGTAGTCGAACGGATGCTGGCAGAGCTGCCCGCGCCGCGCAACGCAGGCGCTGCGCCCGCATTGCGCGCCACGCTGGCGGCAGGCTGACGTTATCGCGCAGGGCGCGCGGCATACCGCGCGAAAAGTGCGCGATGCCTGTGCTGTATGCTATAAAGCGAGCATCCGCAAGACGCCAAGACCGCATTTACTCCAGACCACAGCATGTCCAAAGCCCTGATTATTGCCGAAAAGCCCTCCGTCGCAAACGATATCGCGCGCGCTTTGGGCGGCTTTACGAAGCATGATGATTACTACGAAAGCAACGATTACGTGCTGTCGTCCGCCGTGGGCCATCTGCTCGAAATCGCCGCGCCGCCGGAATACGAAGTCAAGCGCGGCAAATGGAGCTTCGCCAACCTGCCCGTGATTCCGCCGCATTTCGATCTGAACCCGATCGCCAAAACCGAATCGCGGCTGAAGGTGCTGATGAAACTGATCCGGCGCAAGGATGTTGACCGCCTGATCAATGCCTGTGACGCGGGCCGGGAAGGCGAGCTGATCTTCCGGCTGATCGCGCAGCACGCAAAGGCGAAACAGCCCGTTGCGCGGCTGTGGCTCCAGTCGATGACGCAATCGGCGATCCGCGAAGGCTTTGCGCATCTGCGCAGCGACGCGGACATGCAGCCGCTGGCCGATGCAGCGCGCTGCCGCTCGGAGGCGGACTGGCTCGTGGGCATCAACGGCACGCGCGCAATGACGGCGTTCAACAGCAAGGGCGGCGGCTTCTTCCTGACAACCGTTGGCCGCGTGCAGACGCCCACCCTGTCGATCGTCGTCGAGCGCGAAGAAAAGATTCGCCGCTTCACGCCGCGCGATTACTGGGAAGTGCGCGCCGAGTTTGTCTGCGCCGGCGGCTTTTACGAAGGCCGCTGGTTCGACCCGAAGTTCAAAAAGGACGACACCGACCCGGAAAGCCGCGATTCCCGGTTATGGAGCCTGCCTGCGGCCGAAACGATCGTCACCGCGTGCCGCGCCCAGCCAGGCGTGGTCACGGAGGAATCAAAACCCTCCACGCAGCTCTCGCCACTGCTGTTCGATCTGACCAGCCTGCAACGCGAAGCCAACGGGCGCTTCGGCTTTTCGGCGCGCAACACGCTGGCGCTTGCGCAGGCGTTATACGAACGGCACAAGGTGCTGACCTATCCGCGTACCGATGCGCGCGCGTTGCCCGAGGATTATCTGGGCACGGTCAAGGGCACGCTGGAAATGCTCAAGGAAAACAGCAACTATCTGCCGCACGCAAAGCAGGTGCTCGACCGCGGCTGGGTCAAACCCAACCGGCGTATCTTCGACAACAAGAAGATCAGCGATCACTTTGCGATCATCCCGACATTGCAGGCGCCCAAATCGCTGTCCGAACCCGAACAAAAACTGTATGACCTCGTGGTCCGGCGTTTCCTGGCCGTGTTCTTTCCCGCAGCGGAATATCGTGTGACCACGCGCGTGACCGAAGTCCGCGGGCATCATTTCAAAACGGAAGGCAAGGTGCTCGTCGAGCCGGGCTGGTTGCAGGTCTATGGGCGCGATGCACAGGGCGCTGACGCGAACCTGGCGCCCGTGCAGAAAAACGAACAGGTGATGACAGACAAAATCGCCGCGCACGCGCTCGTGACCAAACCGCCTGCACGCTATAACGAAGCCACGCTGCTTTCGGCCATGGAAGGCGCAGGAAAACTCGTCGAGGACGATGATCTGCGTGAAGCCATGGCGGGCAAAGGGCTGGGCACGCCTGCCACGCGCGCGGCCATCATCGAAGGGTTGCTGGGCGAAAAATATCTGGTGCGCGATGGCCGCGAACTGATTCCCACCGCGAAGGCATTCCAGCTGATGACGCTGCTGCGCGGCCTGGGCGTGGAAGAGCTGACCGCGCCCGAACTGACCGGCGAATGGGAACACAGGCTCGCACAGATGGAGCACGGCGAGTTGCCGCGCGACGCCTTCATGCAGCAGATCGCGCGCATGACGCAGACCATCGTGAAGCGCGCCAAGGAATACGACTCCGACACGATCCCGGGCGACTACGCGACACTGCAAACGCCCTGCCCGAACTGTGGCGCGCAGGTCAAGGAAAACTATCGTCGCTTTGCATGCACGAAATGCGATTTTTCGGTCTCCAAAATTCCAGGCAGCCGCCCGTTCGAGATTCCCGAGATCGAGGAGCTGCTGAAGAACAGGCAGATTGGCCCGCTTTCCGGCTTTCGCAGCAAGATGGGGCGGCCGTTCTCGGCAATCCTGAAACTGTCATTTGACGACGAAACGAAAAACTACAAACTCGAATTCGACTTCGGCCAGGAGCAGCACGAGGGCGGCGAAGCGCCGGACTTTTCTGCACATGAACCCGTGGGAACGTGCCCGAAATGCGGCGCGCGCGTCTATGAACATGGCATGAGTTATGTGTGCGAGCACCTGTTTGCGCAGCCGAAAACATGCGACTTCCGCTCTGGCAAGGTGATCCTGCAACAGGAAGTCACGCGCGAGCAGATGGCGAAGCTGCTCACCGAAGGGCGCACGGATCTGCTGCCCGGCTTCAGGTCGGCGCGCACTGGCCGCAATTTCAAGGCCTATCTGGTGCGCCAGGATGATGGCAAGATCGGCTTCGAGTTCGAGCAGAAGGAAAAGGCCGCCGCCGCGAAAAAAACCGCGCGCAAGCCTGCGTCCTCTGCCACCGCCAGAAAGGCCGCCGCGCGTAAAACGTCAGGGCGGAAAACTGGCAGGACAACTGACGCGTCGTAATTTTTTTATGCTGCAACCCTCATCAAGCCATGAAAATTGCCATCCTTGACGATTACCAGGACGCTGTGCGCAAGCTCGACTGCTTCTCGTTGCTGGCGGGCCATGAAGTCCAGATCTTCAACAACACCATGCACGGTATCGGGCAACTCAGCAGCCGCCTGGTGGAAGTGGACGCGCTGGTGCTGATCCGCGAGCGCACGCATATCACACCGCAACTGCTGGATAAATTGCCGCACCTGAAGCTGATCAGCCAGACGGGCAAGGCAGGCGAGCATATCGATCTGGCCGCGTGCAGCGAGCGCGGCATCGTGGTGCTTGAAGGCGCTGACTCGCCGGTTGCGCCCGCCGAACTGACGTGGGCGCTCATCATGGCCGCGCAGCGCCGCATTCCGCAGTATGTGGCCAATCTCAAGCAGGGCGCATGGCAGCATTCGGGTCTGAAAACCACGGCGCTGCCGCCCAACTTTGGTTTGGGCCAGGTGCTGCGGGGCAGAACGCTGGGCATCTGGGGCTATGGCAGGGTTGGGCGGCTTGTGGCCGGTTATGGCAAGGCGTTCGGCATGCGTGTGCTGGTCTGGGGGCGCGAGCCTTCGCGCGAAGCCGCGCGCGAGGATGGGCTGGAACCCGCATCGAGCCGTGAGGCGCTGTTTGAGCAAAGCGATGTGCTGACGCTGCATCTGCGGCTGCTCGATGCCACGCGAGGGATCGTGACCTGTCAGGATCTGGCGCGCATGAAACCCACTGCGCTGTTCGTGAACACGGGCAGCGCCGGGTTGCTGGCCAAGAATGCGCTGCTGAGCGCGCTGGTGGAAAAACGCCCGGGCATGGCCGCAGTGGATGTTTATGAAAGCGAGCCTATCCTGCCGGGCAACAGCCTGCTGCGCATGGAGAACGTGATTTGCACGCCGCATATCGGCTATGTGGAACGTGAAAATTACGAACAGTATTTCAGCGCGGCCTTCGGAAACATTCTGGCGTTCGAGGAAGGCGATACATCCAGCGTGGTGAACCCTGACGTGCTGCACTACCGGCCGCTGCGCGGATGACGCGGCGCAGCCGCATGGATGGGCAAAAAAGCGCGGGCTTGGCAAACGCCGAAAAATGGCGCATAATTTCGCCTTTGTTCTGGGGCGTTAGCTCAGTTGGTAGAGCAGCGGACTCTTAATCCGTCGGTCGAGCGTTCGAATCGCTCACGCCCTACCAGATATATCAAGGGGTTACAGGCTTTGCCTGTAACCCCTTTTCTCTTGCTGGCGGCACTGCAACTTCTAGGCGGCTTTTGCGAGTGTCTCGAATTCAACGCGAACGCCAGAATATGGAAAGCTCAAGGCTCCGCTATCGGACTTGTCAATCAGGCCACATGCGACAAGCACAGCGGCATCGGTATGTACGCCCTTCACATCGCGCCCTACACGGCGGGCAAGTTCACGTACGCCAATCTCGCCCGCCCCGGATATTGCCTGCAACAAGCCCCAGCGATTCGGGGTAAGTGTGCGCAGCAAATCCTCATTGCTGGTAAACGTAAAATGCGGCGTGGCATCACGCTGGCCATGCGCGGCGGCCTTCATGCGTGCCTTGATTTTGGACAGGCTGGCGACGCCTATGGTCAAAATATTTTCTTGCATGGTTCCCTCACAGTTTTGCAACATCGGCCCAGAAGTCATCAATCAGTTTTCCAGGCGTCGAAAATGCATAACCTTTTTCCTGCCCGCAAAGGTGGATATGATCGCCTTTGCCTGATTCATTGTCGTAACGCAGAACACATTCGCCAGCAACAACGTAAACCAGTGCGTATTTATAGCCGTGCGCACTTCCACGGACTGGCTCAGGCACGGCCCATACGCGCGCATCAACAAAGGCATCATCGCCCAGCTTGACGCGTTCCTTCCATATCAGTTCTGCCTTTCGCTCCATGTTGTAATTATAACAACACAATTTTATAACGCTTCGCCAATCCGCGTAAACAGCCGTTCAAAGCGCGCGAGGTCGGCATCGCTGAGCACGGCCTCCGAGAGCAGGGGAAGCACGGCCTGGATCACACGATAGCGGTTGAATCCGCCATCACGCGCCAGCGTAATGCTGCATGACTTCAGCCACTGGTTGATCCGCTCCACCAGGCGGGGATGGCTGCCCAGATCGTCAAGGGTCAGCGTGATGCCGGCCAGGGCCTTGGCATAAGCCGTGTTGAACGCAATCACATACAGGTTCGGCGGCAGCAGGTCTTCCAGATCGGCTTCCTCGGGTTGCGGCTCGATGAACAGGGAATAATCGAAAACCCGCTTGCGCTCAACGAGCTTTTGCTGAATGAGGCTTTCCGGGTTCTGGCGCGCAGAGCCGTCCTTGTCATGCAGCACCGCCAGTTTCAACCCTTTTGCCCCAAGCAGCGCCACGAACGTTGCCAGCTTCTCCAGCCCGCCCGCCGGCGTCAGCACGGCATCGCCCAGCCCGACCTTCCCCTTGGCCTCCAGCAACGAAGACATATGTTGCAGCACCAGCAGATCCGCCGGCCCTTCCACAAGAATGTTCTTCTTCGAAACGAACAGGTTCTGCACAATGGAATAGCCCAGCGCAGCCTGCAATGGATAGACGCTTTCATCGGATGAACCCGCCAGATCCGCCGTGACCCGCGTGCCATCCGCCGGGCGATCCTCCACCACGCGCACATCTTCCAGGCGGCTGCTTTGCACCATGAACGGAGAGTGCGTGGTGTAGATGATCTGGTGCTCCTGGGCCAGCTCGTGGATGTAGCTCAGGAAATCCGCCTGGGCCAGCGCATGAAGATTCAGCCCCGGTTCATCGAGCAGCAGGATCAGCGTATCCCGGGTATTGGAGCGCGACTGCACGGCATCGAACCACACCAGGAAACTGAAGAACCAGATAAACCCTTTGCTGCGCTGGTCAAACGGAACGCTGACACCGTGCCGGCGATTCCTGACGCGAATGTACAGGTTGGTTCCCTGGTTGAAGGGCGGCGCATCCGTTTCGTCTGGCCGCAGATCGAACTCAACATCCAGCTCCCGGTTCTGTTTCCAGAACCTGAAGATTTTTTCCGTGATATCCAGGCCAATGGCTTCAAGCTCCGCCTTCACGGATTCATAGCCCTTGGCATTCATCAACTCATCAAGGGAAGTCCCGGCGAGTTGCAGCAGCCCCAGCACGGTTTCATCCGCATCGGTCAGTTTGCCTTCTTTCTCGCGCCGCTCCAGCGTCGGAAGATTCACCTTGCCTTCCAGCAGCTTGTAGTCATCGAAATAAAGGAATTTCGGCAACGCAGGCGACAGATACGCGTCCCAGATATAACCGTTGACGAGTTTCCACCCCTCGGCATTGGCGCAGCCGCGCCACTGCGCGGCGAATGCGGCCAGCCGGTTATCTGCGGGAAGCTTCAGCGAATCGATCCTGATCAGCACATCCGCCAGCGATGTGGCATCAGAAAACGCATCTTCCATATGCGCCTGGTCAGCCAGCGCCCGCTGCAACGCAACGAGCGCGACCTTTTCATTGATATAGAAGCTCGTGGTATGCGTGTTGGCAATACTCGTATTGCGCGTGAACGTGCCGCCTGGCGCCACGACCTCCGCGCCGCCGAACACTTCCTTGTTGATCCGGTCGGCCAGGGGCTTTTCAATGCGGAAGGTCAGCTCAACGACCCGCTGGTAGTTTCCGGCCAGATGCTGCTGGTGATAGCGCCGGTAATCCCGGCGCGGGTAATCGAGGATGTAGTCGTACCTGGCGGCGCCAAGGGGCATGGCCTTGTGCAGCGCTTCCAGAAACGCGGTTTTGCCGGACTCATTCTTGCCAACGAGCACCGTCACCTGGGGCGAGAGTTCGACAGGCGTGGAGTCTTCAATAGACTTGTATTTCCAGACTTGAGCCTTTACAAGGGTGAGCATTTTTCTCTTTCTCCACTAGGAAGGAGTACCGGGTCAGAAAACGTCGTGCAAAAGGTTCGTGAATACGAAGCCAAAGTTTGAAGGATACTCCTGATTTTCTTTGCGTCACTTTTTTTACAGCTTCGCGCTTAACCGCACCCAGACCGTGCGGCCAGGCTCCATCACGGGTTCGTTCGCTGCGTAACCATAACCTGAATCGCCCGCCATGTTCAGATGCTCTGCATAGGCCTTGTTCAGCAGGTTGTCCACGCCCACGGAAAGCTGCACCTTGCGGGTCAGGTTGTATCGCCCATGCAATGAAAGCACGGAGAAGCCGCCGCTGGGCCCGAAGTCCATGCCCACGACGTTCCCCTCGTTGCGCGCGTAACGATGCTGGGGTGCCACCACGCGCCACAGGCCGCCGACGGACCATGCGCCGTGTGAATAGTCCACGCCCAGGCGCGCCTCCAGCGGCGGAATCTGCGGCAGCGGCTGGCCCGTTCCGGCATTGCGCCCCCATGCCCAGGCCAGTGACGAATTGAAACGCAGCGCGTCAATGGGCCGCCAGGACGCGCCCATTTCGCCGCCCATGATCTGCGCGCTGATGTTCCGTGCCTGCGATGCCAGCCCCATCATGCCGGGCGAATAATTGAACAGGATGAAGTTCTGCACATAGCCTGCATAGGCCGACGCCCACCAGTCAAGCTGGCGGCTGCTGTGCTGGATGCCGATGTCGATCTGCGTGGTTTTTTCAGGCTGCAAGCCGGAGAACGCATTGACCGCGCCGCCCGGGCCTGAGGTTGGCGAGAATAATTCCCAGTAATCCGGGAAGCGTTCCGCATGGCCAATGCCCGCATACCAGGTCGCGGGCAATGACGCGATATCACGCTCATAACGCACGAACCCGCTGGGCAACACGCGCGAGCGCGTGTCGCCAAAGGTCGGATTGGGCATCGCCATACCCATGCCCATCACGCTGCCCGTGGTGGGGCGCTCGTCGCGCGCGCCTGCGTAGTCCAGCCGCGCGCCGCCGATCACGCGGGATGCGTCGTTCGCATACCAGGTCAGCTCGCCAAACAGGCCCGCGTTCCACATGTTCGCCTGCGCATCCCACGGCTTGCTGCTGAGGCTGGGAATGTGCGCCATCGACATGGACATCACCGAGCGCGAGTCCAGCCGGTTCGATTGCGCATCGACACCCGTCACGAGTTTAAACGCGTCGGAAAAGCGCCATGCAGCCTCCACGCGCCCCCCCAGGGTTCTGCGCCGCACATCGTCGCCCATTGGCATCGACATCACGCTCATCGGGTCAGGCGCGCGCATCGTGTAATTGTCCATCACGTGATCGGCGTCGTTGTAATACACCTGCGCCGTCACGCGCTCCAGCGTGCGGCTCAGATGCTTCTTATCGAACTTCATGCCGAAGGTTTCGCGCCGCGCGTGCACGCTGTCCATCGCGCGCGCAGCATCGCGCGCATAGCCATCGCCCGTGCCTGCGGTGAATTCCAGCCGCGTATCGGCGTCGGGGGTGATGCCGAACGTGGCGTCGGCGTTCCATTTGTCCCATTGCGAAGGCACGTCCTGGCCGTTGCCGTCCTTGTAGTCCTGCTCGTGCGTGTGATTGGCGCTCACGCGGGCATAAACCTCCGGCGTGCCTGCCGTAATATCGACGTTCTGGTCGTTGCGCCCGAACGAGCCACCCGTGAGGCTGCCCTGAAAGCGCATTCCTGCGGCATCGAAACGGGGCGTGACGCGCTCGAAATTCACCGTGCCCGCCGAAGCGCCAGGGCCATACAGCACTGTTTCCGGCCCTTTCACGAGGGTCACGCGGTCGTAATCCTCAGGCGCGATGTATGACGTGGGCGAGTCCATGCGATCCGGGCATGCGCCCAGCGACGGAATGCCGTTGGACATGATGTTCAGCCGTGAGCCGAACATGCCGCGAAACACCGGATCGCCATTGGCGCCGCCGCTGCGGATCGTCGCAAAGCCGGGCAGGGTTTTCAGATAATCCGCGCCATCGCTGGCAGGCAATGACGATGACGATGCCCTGGGATGGGTGACGACCACCAGCGGCGTGGATGCGTGGGCCGCAGCCACGTTGATCTGCGGCAGCGTGACTTCGCCGGCCACCGGCTGCGCGGATTCATCGGCGCGCGCCTGGGCGCACAGAAACAGAAACGGCAGCGCGCCCGATGCAAGCGCGGCAAACATCCCGCCACGCCGTGAACGGGGAAAAGAAAAAGATGACATGAAGCAACCTCGAAACGCGCCGCTTCCCCCGGGATGCGACCCGGAAAAGGAAGAGCGTGAATAAACGGTGAACGGAAATAAAAGTGAATCGTCGTTCAGACGTTTCGGGGCGGCGCGCGCGGGCGCGCGCTCGCATAGTGGCGCAGCTGGGGCGCGCTCTGGCAGATCGGCGCAGTGGCGCTGACGTGCACCGCCTGCGGCCCCGTGATGATGGCCGCAGCGGCATGCAGCGCGGGAGTGTGCGCGAAGAAGGAACAGTAACCGCACGCGTCGAAATGCAGCGGGTGATGCTGATACGTTGCATGCGCGGCGCTGTGCGGCGCATCCTGCATCGCATCGCACTCTGGCATGTCCACCGACATCGGCGTGGCGGCCCGCGCCGCCATGACCTGCGATACAAGCGGCATCGCCACCACCAGCCAGATCGCCAGAATGCCCAGCCAGGCTGTCAGTTTCCGAAAACGGGTAGGCATGACAATGAAATGGCGATGGGCTATGGGTGATTGGCGATTGAACTGAAATGCCGGTGAAAAATCCGCGGCGAGGCGAAATATTACGTGAGTTTTGCGTGAATAGCCAGCCTGGGGAAGCTTGTGTGATCTGGCACTCCAATAGGTATAATGCAGGCGCTGTGATTGCTGCGCTGCCTGCACAATGCGCATCGTACGGATTGCAGCGCCTTCCCTGAAAAACGTATTTTTAAGAGGATGACATCATGGCTATGGCAATTATTGGTGTAGTGGTAAATCTCCTGGGAATGTTTGTCGTCATAGCGCAAGTGGACGACGACAGTGTTGGGTCAATATTCATCGCCGTCGCGGTACTTTCATGGTTGATCTCTGCCCTGGGCCTGATACTCATGAAGGTATTACGCTCAGCAAAACCGGGCGCAATCCTGACGATCATTGGCTCCGTCATATTTGTTCCAGCTGGCCTCATTGCAATCATTGGAGCGCGCAAAATGCTTCGATCCAGCAAGGCAACCATGGACGATCTGGAAACCCGGCGACAGCTTGCTCAGGCGGTTAACCCTGCCGATGTCACAGGCAGCGGGACCAATGCATGAATCCTCCTGAGTATGACGATAGCCTGACAACTGACAAGGTGATCTTTCATGCAGACCGTTATGCGGACATGATGACTACCTGCGGAGGAATTCTTTTTTTCTTCTGCATGGTGGTGGCTGCCGCAGCGGGTAATCTGGATATGATGAGGCCTGGTTTTGCAGCCGTCGTCATGGCTATGTTTGGCGTCTGGCAAAAGCGTAATGCCTGGCTGTCGTTTAACAACGATTGTTTCGAGACAAGGCTCGCACCCGCCGCTGGCTGGCATACGGTGCTTTACAGTGAAGTAACACACGTTGAAGCTTCCCCCGGGATGCTGCTTGTCCAGTATCGAAAACATAACGCACCTGCGGATGCGAAACCCGCCAGAATCAAGCTCAAACTTGGCGCATTGAAGCAGGAAGAACGCACCCGCTGCATCGACACATTCCGTTCGCGTCTGCCAGCATCTGTATTCGTTTAACATGGGGGAGCGCGCGCTACAATGCGCCTTTTATTTCGGCTCGTTTTGTGGTGTCTCCTTCCTCCTCATCCAGACACGCAGCGCCCCTTGCGCCGGACTCACTGGGCTTCGCGCTGACCCAGGCCGCGCAGGTCGTTCAGCAGGTGCGCGAAGGCGCGGCGCTGCCTGCCGCGCTGGCTCACGGCTTTGCCGCGCTGACGCCCGTGCAGGCCACTGCTGCGCGCGGCGCGATACAGGACATTGCTTACCGCACGATGCGCCGCCTGGGCCTGGCCGACTGGCTGTTGCGCCAGCGCGTGAACAAACCGCCCATCCCCTTCGCCGGAAATGTGCTGGCCTGCGCATTCGCGTTGCTGGCTGATGAAGAAAACGCCGCTGCGTATGCGCCATTCACCGTGGTCGATCAGGCCGTGCGCGCCGTTGGCGCGCGACGTAACACCGCCGCCGCGAAAGGCCTGGTAAACGCCGTGCTGCGCGGCTTTCTGCGCGAGCGCGATGCGTTGCTGGCCGCAGCGCGCCATAACGAAGTGGCGCACTGGAATTATCCGCAATGGTGGATCGATGCGCTGCGCGCGGCCTGGCCCGATGCCTGGCAGGCCATACTCGACACGGGCAACACGCCCGCGCCGCTGACCTTGCGCGTGAACACGCGCCGGCTCACCGTGGCGAGCTATATCGCCCGGCTGCGCGCCGCGCAGATCGACGCCATGCAGATCGGCGAGCAGGCCATCCGGCTGGCCCGGCCCTTGCCCGTCGAGCGCATTCCGGGTTTTATCGACGGCGAGGTGTCCGTGCAGGACGCGGGCGCGCAACTGGCCGCGCCGATGCTGGATGCGCGCAACGGAATGCGCGTACTGGATGCGTGCGCCGCGCCAGGCGGCAAAACCTGCCATCTGCTGGAGCTTGCCGATCTTGAGCTGATCGCCCTTGAAAGCGACGCGTCGCGCGCAGTGCGCATTGGCGAGAATCTCACCCGCCTGGGTTTGTCGGCGCGCGTTGTGGTGGGCGATGCAACCACGCCCGCCGCATGGCACGACGGCCAGCCGTTCGACCGCGTGCTGGTGGACGCGCCCTGTTCCGCGTCAGGCATCGTGCGAAGGCACCCGGATATCCGCTGGCTGCGCCGCGCCTCGGACATCGGCGCGCTCGTTGCGCGGCAGCGAAAAATACTCGATGCCCTGTGGCCGCTGGTGAAACCTGGCGGCGAACTGCTGTATGTGACCTGCTCGATTTTCCCTGACGAAAGCGGCCACCAGGCGCGCTGGTTTGAACAGACCCACGCGGATGCGGTACGATTGAGCGCTGGCGGTCAGATGCTGCCTGCGGCTTCGGCGCAAAACGCCGCTGGCCCCGATCACGACGGATTTTTTTACGCGCGCTTCCAGAAACAACCCTCACGGAAAGAATGGAAACAGTGACGATCAAACGTCTTTTCCCACTGCGGATCCTCGCGCTCGCCTGGATTGCGCTGATGGCCTTCTGCCTGCTGGCGCCCGCAGCGCAGGCCGATGGCATCATCGTGCGGCGCGCCGTGCTTCAGCCCGACAGCAGCGGCTGGAACCTGAACGCCAGTTTCGTGTTCAATCTGAATGCAAGCCTGGAAGACACCATCAATCGCGGCGTGCCGCTTTATTTCACCACCGACTTCACGCTGATACGCCCGCGCTGGTACTGGTTTGACGAACAGCCCGTGAGCACCTCGCGCAGCGTGCGGCTGTCGTTCCAGCCACTCACGCGCGAATATCGCGTGTCCAACGGCGGCCTGCAACAGAACTTCTCCACGCTCCATGATGCGCTGTCCGTCGTGCAGCACATTGCTTCCTGGCACGTGATCGACCGCCGGCAGGTGCGGCCCGGCATGACCTATACCGCCTCGGTGCACATGCAGCTCGACACTGCGCTGATGCCCAAGCCCTTCCAGATCAACGCGGTCAACAACAGCGACTGGCAACTTTCATCGAACTGGAAAACCTTTGCCTTCACGGTGGCCAGCCGTGCTCGGTAAAGTTCGTCCCATCACCAACGTGGGCAGTTTCATCCTGCGGCTACTCATCGCCAGCATCGCGCTGATGACGGTGCTGCTGCTCGTGCTGCTCGCCACAGCCAGCGCGAACACCTCATTCTTCGATCATTACTACGGGCTGCTTTACGCCACCAACGTCATTGCGGCGCTCGTGTTCGTGGTCATCGTCGGGATGCTGGTCATCGTGATTCTCGCGCGGCTGCGGCAGGGCCGGTTTGGCTCGCGGCTGCTGGCCAAGCTCGCGTTTTTCTTCGCGCTCGTGGGCGTGGTGCCAGGCGCGATCATCTACATCGTGTCTTACCAGTTCGCCTCGCACAGCATCGAATCGTGGTTCGATGTGAACGTGGAAACAGCACTGTCCTCGGGCCTGGCGCTGGGCCGCGGGATGCTGGACGCATCGTTGTCCAACCTGACAACGAAAGGCCAGATGATGGCCGAGCAGCTCTCCAGCGCCGATTCCGTAGACACCACGCTCACCTTGCTGCGCCTGCGCGACCAGTTCAGCGTGCAGGATGCCACCGTGATCGAACCGCGCACCCTGCCAGGCGTGTCCGACAAAAAGCCGGACATGCATGTGGTCGCCTATGCCTCAAGCGATCTGACCTCGCTGGTGCCGACCGATCTGCCCACGCCCGCGATGATCAACGCCGCGCGGGGCAAAGGTTACGCGGCCATCGAAGGCGAGGTGGATGGCGATCCGCATATGCGCGGCGAGAAAGGCGCATTGCGCCTGCGCATCGTGCAGCGCATTCCGGGCGCGCCCCTGTCGCTGACCCACCTGGGCAATCCCGCCGAACGTTTCCTGCAACTGACCGCGCCTGTGCCGCCAACGCTCGCGCGCAACGCGGATGCCGTGCAGCGCGCATACCGTGAATATCAGGAAAAATCGCTGGGCCGCACGGGGCTGCGCAAGATGTATATCGGCACGCTGACGCTGGCGCTGTTCCTGGCGTCGTTCGTCTCCATCATGCTGGCGCTGGCGCTGGGCAACCAGCTCGCGCGCCCCCTGTTCCTGCTCGCGCAGGGCACCCGGGAAGTGACTGCGGGCGACTACCGGCCCAAGGCCGAAATCCGCTCGCGTGACGAGCTGGGCTTTCTCACGCAGTCGTTCAACGCCATGACGCGGCAACTCTCCGACGCGCATATTGCCGTTGAAAAAAACCGCATCGCGCTGGAACATTCCAATGCCTATCTTGAAAGCATCCTGGAAAACCTGACTGCCGGCGTGTTCGTGCTCGATCGTCAATTCCGCCTGCAAACCACCAACCCTGGCGCGGAACGCATTTTCCACCAGTCGTTCCGCACACAGCTGGGCACGCCGCTGGACCAGATCGCCGCGCTGGCCGATTTCAGCGCCATGGCGCGCAAGGCGTTTGCCGACAATGCTGCCGCCAGCGACAAGACCAGCAAGGACGATGAAGACCTGGGGCACTGGCAGCAGCAGTTCTCGGTGCCCCTGCCGGGCGACGCGGATCCGCTCACCCTGCTGGTGCGCGGCTCGCGGCTGCTGTCCAGCGCGCCGAACGCCTCCGGGCAGGCGCCAGACAAACCCGCGACCGCCGGTTATGTGATCGTGTTCGATGATATTTCGGACGTGATCTCCGCGCAGCGTTCCATTGCATGGGGCGAAGTGGCGCGGCGGCTCGCGCATGAAATCAAGAATCCGCTCACCCCGATCCAGCTCTCCGCCGAGCGCCTGCAAAGGAAGCTCGCTGACCGGCTCTCGCCCGCCGATGCCGATGTGCTGCGCCGTGGCGCAAACACGATCGTCAGCCAGGTCGAAGCCATGAAGCAGATGGTCAATGATTTCCGCGACTACGCGCGCACGCCGCCCGCGGTGCTCACTGCATTGCAGCTCAACGATCTGGTGGGCGAAGTGATGACGCTGTACGGCATCGAGGAAAGCCGCAGCGGCATTCACGCAACGCTGGCGCCGTTGCCGATGATCCGTGGCGATGCCACGCAGTTGCGCCAGGTCATTCATAACCTGCTGCAGAACGCGCAGGATGCCGTGGCCGATGCGCCCAACCCGCGCGTGACGCTCGAAACCCGCGCGGTTGAATATGGCGAAGCGGATAACAACGCAGGGCAGGCGCGCACCGCTGTGCGCCTGACGGTTTCGGACAACGGCCCAGGCTTTCCGCCCAGCCTGCTGGCGCGCGCCTTCGAGCCTTATGTGACCACCAAGGCCAAAGGCACCGGGCTGGGGCTGGCCGTGGTCAGAAAGATCATCGATGAACATGGCGCGCGCATCGACCTGCGCAACCGCACCAATGCGGAGGGCAACGTGGAGGGCGCGCTGATCTCCATTCTGTTCCTGCACCTGGCCAGCGAAACCGGCGAAGGTAACAGCGCAGACAGTACAATACAGAAAACCGCAGTAACCTCAGTAAAACAGGTGGAAACGGAAAACGGAACACGGGCAGACAACCGTGGTATCAACAGCAGCAGTAAAGGGTGACATCAATGGCAACCATCCTGGTAGTAGATGATGAGATGGGGATTCGGGAGTTGCTCTCGGAAATCCTCGGTGACGAAGGCTATGTGGTAGAAGTTGCGGAGAACGCGCAGCAGGCGCGTGAGTTCCGTTTGTGTCAGGAACCCGATCTCGTGCTGCTCGATATCTGGATGCCGGATACGGATGGCGTAACGCTGCTCAAGGAGTGGGGCGCGCAGGGCCTGCTGACGATGCCGGTCATCATGATGTCCGGCCACGCAACGATTGATACCGCCGTGGAAGCCACGAAGATTGGCGCATTGAATTTTCTTGAAAAGCCCATCGCGCTGCAAAAATTGCTGAAAGCCGTCGAACGCGGCTTGACGCATCATGCCGCCGCACCGGTGCAGATCAGCCACGATGATGTGCAGGAAGCCGACATGCAGGCAAGCGTCACGCTCTCCGCGGTGACGGCAGCGGCTGCCGCAGTGCCAGCGGGCGAGGGCCGGGACGAGAATGGCATGTTGCAGCAGGCCATGTCCATTCCGTTCAACATGCCCCTGCGCGATGCGCGTGACGCCTTCGAGCGCGCCTATTTTGAATATCACATTGCGCAGGAAAAAGGCAGCATGACGCGCATTGCCGAGAAAACCGGCCTTGAGCGCACGCACCTGTATCGCAAGCTCAAGCAGCTGGGCGTGGATCTGGGCAAGCCCCGGGAACGGATGGATTTTTCGCAGCGGTGATGCGCTGGCGCGATAAAATAATTCATTGGGTATACTTGAGATTTGGCGCAGTTTCCGCTATAGTTCAGCCCTTCGTGGCCCGGTAGCTCAGTTGGTAGAGCAGCGGACTGAAAATCCGCGTGTCGATGGTTCGATTCCGTCCCAGGCCACCACTATTCAGCGCCCAACCGTCCTCGGTTGGGCGTTTTCGTTTGCGGAATCCGCAAACCGCGCGGGGTTCCCTCCCGTTCTGCGTATGCCAGCCACTCCGGGCACGGGCGACCTGATCCGCCCGGTTCGCCCCTGTTCCGCCCTATCTTCTCTCGAAACCTGCGCCAACTTCTTCGCCGTGGCACACGCAGACGGCGTTGTTTATCAACCACCTGCGCGTGTGCTGATGGGAATGGTTGGATCGCGGGTTTGCACGGGCAAAGCACAACTGCAAACCCGCGAGGCCAACCTCCACGTCAGCCCTTGGGCGGGAACGGATCATGACCGTAGCTGTTGCGCTCACGGATCTGGCCGTCACGTCCTTGGATGAGCATCTCGCTCTGCTGGTTGATGGCAATGTCCCGCGCACGGTCAATCGCCTGTTGCTGCGTGTCATGGATGGAGGTGAGACGGTCGTTGCCTTCTCCCCGCCCCCCACTGATCGCCGCCGTTGACGGGAACGACCCATTGGTTCTTTCCACTCATTTCAAGCACTCCAAAAATTGAAAGGTCAGGTTCTTGAGGTCGGCGCGAGCCTCGGCGCATCGGGTGGTGTGATCACGTCATGGCGACCTCCTTTCCAGCTGCCGCACACGGCATCGCATACAGCCCCGCGCGTTGCTGCGTGACCACGAGCGCACCATAGGCCGCGTGCGTGCGCCCGTGGCCAGTCGGGCGCGGCATCAAGAGGCGGTGCCAGTGCAAATCGGTGGGCGCGCGGGTCACGCCGATGCCATCCGGCTGCGCGCAGCGCGCAGTTCAGCCTTCGAGGAAGCCATCCGCGCCGAGTGGCTGCGGTGGGCCGTCGGGCATCAGGACACGTGGCGCGACCGCCGTTTCGCTACTGTTTCGCTCTACCAGGAGGCGCTGCGGCACGCCGGGCATTTTCACGCTGAGGGCATCCGCAGCGCGGTCTACCTGCGCCGTTGGTGGACCTCGCTCTGGCAGGCGGCGATGCGCCCGCTGCCGGGCCGTCATCCGCCGGTGCCGTTCGTGCCGCCGGAGGAGCCAGCCTGCTACCTGCCGAACGCGCATCTGCTGTTCACCGAGGACGCTGCCATCGACGGCGACCTGTTGTTTGTCTGCGAGCACCCCGACCACCCGGAAGCCGGGTCGGTGCTCGTTCCCAACCGGAGGGTGTATTTCGTGATCAATGAGGTGACGCTGACGTGCTGGCCGGATGGCACGCCAGTGCCGGTGCTGGACCTGTCGCTATCGCTGGATGCCGATTCGTGGGCGTGGGGCTTCGAGGCCATGTTGCCCGTGATCGCCGAAGCGCTGGTCGTGCCAGAGTTGGGTGCCGCGCCGGTCGAGCTGATCGCCACGGTCAATGGCACCGCCTTCCACGTTCTTGCCGAGAACCTGAGCCGCGAGCGCGTGTTTGGCGACGCCAACATCCGCATCACCGGTCGCGGGCGCAGCGCGGCGCTGGCCGCCCCTTACGCCCCGGTCATCACCTTCGCCAACACCGAGCCGCGCAGCGCGCAGCAATTGATGGAGGACGTGCTGACCATCAACGGCATCCCGCTGGGCTGGACGGTGGATTGGGCGCTGACCGACTGGCTGGTGCCCACGGGCGTGTTCGCCAAGCAGGGGACGTGGATCGAGGCATTGAACGCCATCGTCGGCGCGGCGGGCGGCTACCTGCTGCCGCATCCGGCCGAGAAGATTCTGCGCGTGCGCCAGCGCGGCATCGCCATCCTGTCCGACACGAGCCGCCAGATCGAAGTGACGCTGCGCCTGCCGGTGCTACCCGAAACCGGAATCATCGAACCGGGCGCGTTCGTCGCCTATCAGGACGGCGGCGTGGCGCGGCTGGGCATCGTGCGCTCGACGCGCGTCGAAGCGGGTCTGCCGGAGGTCTGGCAGACCCTGGGAGTGCAGAGCCATGCATAACCTCTACCAGCAGTTCCGGCAGTTGCTGCCCGACGCGCCGCTGCAAGCGGGCACCGTGCTCGAAGTCGGCTCCGGCGTGGCCTTGGTGGTGCTGCCCGGCGGTGGCCTGATCCGGGCGCGTGGCAACGCCACCGTGGGCCAGACCGTGTTCGTGCGCGACGACGTGATCGAGGGCGTCGCGCCTGCGCTGCCGATGGAAGTCATCGACATCTGAATCTTTCCTCAACCCTCGTTCCCCCCTGAAACCCGCTCCGGTGCTTCGGCATCGGGCGGGTTTTGCATTTCTGGAGACTGCAATGACCGAAGAAACCCCACCCGCCACTCTTGTGGAAAACATGCTCCTGCTGCGTAAGGAGGAGTTCGACGATCTGCTCGACCGCGCCGCCGAACGCGGTGCCGAGCGTGCGCTCGCCCATCTCGGGCTGGAGAACGGCCACGCCGCGAAGGACATCCGCGAGCTGCGCGATCTGCTGCAAGCGTGGCGCGATGCCCGCCGCACCGCGTGGCAGACCGCCGTCAAGGTCATCACCACCGGCATCCTTGCCGCGCTACTGGTCGGTGCGGCCATCAAGCTCAAGCTGATGGGCGGTGCGCAATGACCGCCAAACCCAAGCTCTGCCTGCTCGACAACTGGCGGTGCGTGTTGCGCCGAGCCTGGAGCATTCGCTTTTCGCTGCTGGCCGCAGCTTTCACGGCAGCGGAAGTGGTGGTGCCGATCTTTGGCGACGTGCTGCCGCGTGGCGCGTTCGTGCTGCTGGCCTTCACCGCCAGCATCGGCGCGACCGTGGCGCGCATCGTGGCACAGCCGGAGATGCACCGATGATCCGGCCACCGCAGCGACGCACCGTGGCGGCGCTGACCCTGTCCGCCGCCGCGCTGGTCGGCATCGTGCTGCACGAGGGCTACACCGACCGCGCAGTGATTCCGGTGAAGGGCGATGTACCGACCATCGGCTTCGGCACCACGACCGGCGTGAAGTTGGGCGACACCACCACGCCGCCGAAGGCGCTGGCCCGGGCGCTCACCGATGTGCAGCAGTTCGAGGGTGCCCTGAAAAACTGCGTGACCGTGCCGCTGGCCCAGCACGAGTACGACGCGCTGGTGAGTTTTTCCTACAACGTCGGCAGCCGTGCCTTCTGCCAGTCCACGCTGGTACGGAAGCTAAACGCCGAGGACTACGCCGGGGCATGTTCCGAGCTGATGCGCTGGCGCTTCTTCCAGGGCAAGGACTGCGCGCTGCCTGCGAACGCACGACTGTGCGGCGGGCTGGTGACGCGTCGGCAGGCCGAATACCGGCAATGCCTCGGGGAAACGCCATGAGCCTGATCCCGTGGCCGTACCGCTGGCTGGCCGTGGCGGCTCTGGCCGTTGCCCTGATTGGCTTCGGCTGGATCAAGGGCGCGGGCCACGTTCAAGCCCGGTGGGACGCCGCCGCCCAGCACCAAAACCTGCAGGCCACCGCTATCCGCGAGCGGCAGGCGCAGGCCACCGTCAAGGTCGTCACCCAGTACGTCGACCGCGTCCGCGTCGTCCGCGAGAAGGGCGACACCATCATCAAGGAGGTTCCCGTCTATGTGCCCGTTCAGGCCGATGCTGCTTGCACGCACTATCAACCGTGGCTTTGTGCGCCTGCACGACGACGCCGCCGGTGAGTTGCCCGAGCCCGCCCGAGATGCTGATGCGGCCGCCGCAGGAATTGCGTTCTCTGCCGTCGCCGAAACCGTCACCGCCAACTACCAGACCTGCCACGAGAACGCCGAGCAACTGAGGGCGTTGCAGGTGTGGCTTGGGGAGATGGCGGCGAGCATCAACCAGTGATCGGGCCTCGTGGCGCGGCGCGAGACGGAGGTGCCCCTGATCCTGCAATCCAGGACGGGCTGATCGGCGCGGACTAGGCACAACAAGCATATTAGATCTAGAGCGTGTTAGGCACTTTTGCCTAAAACCTGGTAACCTGGCGGTATGCCAGAACGCAAACCTTACCCCACCGATGTATCGGATGAAGAATGGAGCTT
>Ga0209738_10000031_pt1 | contig 33679 bp, 26 predicted proteins | sample TergutNc150P5_FD_187289 | JGI IMG/M metagenome (GOLD analysis project Ga0209738, IMG submission 187289) | Nasutitermes corniger P5 segment gut microbial community from laboratory colony in Florida, USA - Nc150 P5 (SPAdes) (version 2) | ecosystem: Host-associated > Arthropoda: Insects >...
GCGGGGCCGGTGGCTGCCGATCCCGCCTTTACGCCTAATCCCACGCCGCGCCCTATAACAGACCGGGCGCATGCCAACTTCCATGCCACCCAAGGTTGTGGTACTGCTGCGCAGAATGTGCAAGTCATGACGCCGCAGCCCGGCACCGATTTGATGCCGGTCGATGCCTCCACCGCCCCGCCGGGTATTGAAGCCTTTTACAGCCGCGCCGCACGCCAGCACGTAACGTGGCTAAGCACACTATCGTGTACAAAATAAATAGAATCCCGCACATTATGCAGATTCAAAACAACGGCGAAATAACGGATGCTGTAACCACGGACGCTGCAACAATGGCCGGGTCCTCCGTAGCAAAGGATTATTGGATTGGCTATGTCATCGGTGGCGGTACGACGCCAGCGCCCCATTATGCGCAATCAGGCTGGTATGTACCGACTGTAACCGTGCCCGCGGGCTATTCGCCTGATAGTCATAACAGCAAGTATATGTCTTATATCTGGGTGGGTTTGGGCGGTATTGGGGATGCTAGCACGCATCCGCTGATCCAAGCCGGTACGGAACAAAACATTACAGCAAGCGGTAGTGTTAATTATAACGCCTGGTGGGAACTGTATACGGGTGCGGATGGTGGTGCGAATGTGATAGATAGCAAAACCCTCTTTCCTGTAAAACCGGGCGATCAGGTTGGCGCCGTCATCGACTGGGTTCCCGGGAGCAACGGTGCCACAGGCAGTGCCGGCGTGGGCGTGTGTAACTGGAATACCAATACGTGTTTCAACATTAGCACATCATCCAACGAACCCGGTAATACCGCGGAATGGATATTGGAGGCGCCGGAGGTTGCCGGCACCGCGGCGCCATTGCCAAATTTCAGTACGATTCAATTTTTCAATGGCTGCTGGGCATACGCGACCACGTTCTCGACAAATCATAAACCAAACGGTACAGTTAACCGCTATCCTCTTCATGCGGGTTATTCACCGGCACAAGGTGGTTCATCGGGGGTGACAGGTTCAATCACAGGGACTTGTCAAACGATTAATCAGGGGCCTCAATGGGGAAGGTATGTTTTAACTAACGTACCTATAATGCCGGGTGTAAACATAACACCAAGTACGCTCGGTAGCAATGGTTCCGATTTTCAGATCAATTACTAGCGGTTTAAGGTAATATTGAATAAATTCTCTGTGCCGGGGTGCTGGAGTATGCAGGCTTGCATTTTGTTTTGAGCAGTTCCAGTCCTTGCCAGAGAATTACCTGAAAAACGTATTTATTTTATATTTTGTGATCAGGAGTTTATCATGCGAAATATTATCGCCATAATAGTAGCCACTGTTGCGTGTACTCTGGCTTTAACCGCCTGCGGCGGGGACGGGGATGGTAGTGGCAACGACAGTACACTTAGTCGCGCCGATGAAGGTATTTGGAGTTACATCGGTGTTAATCAAGGCAGTTTTGGTTTTTACGATCAAACTGTGATGCAAGCCGTTGTTTTAAGTGATGGAACATATTGGGGCATCAGCGGCGGAACTGAGGATGGCCTTTTTTCGGCGTTGGATATTTTACATGGCACTGCCAGTGTTGACGACGGTAAGGCTTCAGGTACCTATATGGATTTTAGATCTGGATCTCCAGGCACTATGAGCGTATTTAGTGAGTATGTCGATGGTACTTATGCAGGGACAGCATCAGAAAAAAACAATCTTGATCTAATCTTCAATTCTGATCCTGATCCGATGACAAATATTTCAATATGGTCTAATGTTAATTTTAACATGGGTTATGACAATATTTATAATCAACCCGCCTCGCTGGCAGCAATTGCGGGTGACTACCAGCAGGCGATTGTGACTGATATTAGCTCTCTTCCTCTTGATCCTTCGCTTCCTTCTTCAAATTATAAGTTATCCATTTCAGGTTCCAACTTAACGTTGGTGGAGTCGGACACCGGAAACGTAATGTTCAATGGCACCATAGCGCCGCACGGAACGGTGAATGTGTTCGATGTCAGCTTGACGGCGACTGCGGCTTCTGAAACGTCAGGCAACATCTTCATGCCAAGTATCCCTGCAGGAACAACTTACAAAGGGATTTTATTCCAGACTTCCGGTGCGTTAAAAAATTACATCGAGTTGGTCACGGCAGCAGGCAATAACGTCTTTTTCTATATAGGCACTAAATAATATTGTTGCCTATATAAACCAGGTATTGGCTGGATGCCTAATTTGGTAATATCGGAAGTGACCGAAAGTCATGGCATTCCGGCTTTTGGTCACTTGCCGTCAATTTTGAAATGCTCAAGCTTGAAGCCGTGCACGCTCGCGTCGTGCCAGTTCAGGGCATCGAAATCTTCGGTATGCCATTCCCGGCGGATCATCGGCCTGTCCTTTTGGGGCTGAGCAGAGCGCAAAACCCGCATTCAATTTGCCGCGGCCTCGTGCCGCCCGGCTTGCGCCATGGCCGCAATGACCGCGGCAACGCTGGCAGTCAGCTTTTTAGCGTAGGGGACGTGCAGGCACTCGTTGGGACCGTGTGCGTTGCTGTTGGGGCCGAGCACGCCGCAAACCATCATCTGCGCATGCGGGAAATTCTGGCTGAGCAGGTTTATCAGCGGAATGGAACCGCCTTGGCCGATGTAACCGCAAGGCGCGCCGAAGTAGGCATGGCTGGCGGTATCCAGCGCGTGTTGGAACCACGGGGCGCTGGCCGGCGCGTTCCAGCCGTCGGCGGCGCCGTCGGTGGTGAAGGTGACACGGGCCTGGTAAGGGGCGTCGTTTTCAAGCAGGGTTTTCAACTCCTGCGCACAAACGGCGGCGTTGGCCAGCGGGGGCAGACGCACACTGAGTTTGAGCGCGGTGAAAGGGCGCAGCACATTGCCCGCGCTGTGCAGCGGCGGCAGGCCATCGGCGCCGGTGACGGACAGCGTAGGCGCCCAAGTGCGGCCGATCAGCGCTTGCACTGGGTCGGTGGTGGCGGGCAGCACTGCGTATGGCGTGCCGTCGCATTCGTAATGCACCCACGGAAAGCGCGCGTAGGCGTCTTTGCCCAGGATGTCTGCCGTGGCGCGGATTTGCGCCATGCGATCGGGGGGAACCTCGCAGTGAAAGGGCTTGGGCAGCACGCGGCCGGTTTTGCTGTCTTCGAGCCGGTCGAGCAATTGGCGCAGGATGCGAAAAGACGACGGGACCACACCCGATGCATCGCCCGAGTGCACGCCCTCGGTGAGAACTTCCACTTTGAGCGTGCCGCTGGTCATGCCGCGCAAGCTGGAGGTCAGCCAGAACTGGTCGTAGTTGCCGGCGCCGGAGTCCAGGCACATGACCAGCCCCACGTTGCCCATGCGCGGGCGCAACACGTCGATATACGGCAGCAGGTCGGCGGAGCCGCTTTCCTCGCAGGTTTCGATCAGGCCGACGATGCGCGGGTGCGGCAGGTTCTGGCGCTTGACTTCTTGGATTGCGGCGATGCCGGCATAAAAGGCATAACCATCGTCGGCGCTGCCGCGGCCATAGAGCTTGCCGTCTTCGTACTTGGGCGTCCAGGGGCCGAGGTCACTGCGCCAACCGTCGAACTCAGGCTGTTTGTCCATGTGGCCATACATCAACGCCGTGGTGCCGGCGGCGGCTCGTTCGGCTGTGCCATCGACCTCGAAGAACAGTACCGGCGTGCGCCCCGGCAGGCGCACGATTTCCAGGCGCAGGCCGGGTATTTGCTGCGCGGTGGCCCAGTCGGCGGCGTTGCGCAACACGGTGTCGATGAAGCCGAGCTTTTCCCAATCAGGCTCGAACAGGGGCGATTTGGCGGGGATGGAGATGTAGCGCGAAAGCTCGGCAATGAGTTGCTGATCCCATTGCGCGCTGATGTGCGCAAGCGCTTGTCCGGTGTGCAACTGCTGCGAGGGGGTGCGTGTGTTCATGGTGGATTCCTGATTTGATCGGCTTGCACGGCTGTCCGCAATATGGAGGCGGCGGCAAGAGCGGCTTCGGGCAATGGGGGCGGCGCGAAGTGTCGGTTGCTTTGCGTATTGTGCAGTTGCTGTGCGGCGCACGCGACGGATCCCAACCTGACTCAATTGTCCTGGGGTATGCGGCGCACGCGGCGGCGCTTGGCCGAGAAGTCGGTATCCGGTGCGGACGAGGGCTGCGTCCAGAGCAGTGCGGACAAATCCACCCCCAACGTTTGCAGCACCTGCTGCAAACGGTTGCGCGCGTGCTGCCACGTTTGGTTTGTGCCGTCGGTCCAGAGCGCCAGCGTCGCAGTGCCGTACTGCGTCAACCGGTAGTCGGCGGCAGTCGGCAGGGCCTGGGCCAGCGCCCGGTGGACCACGTCGGCAAAGACGGTGATGGTGGACCTCTTGCCCACGCCTTGGCCCTCAGTTCCCGGCAGCATCAGCATGTCGTCGCAACGGCCCTCAATGCGCGCCAGCGCCATGGCGGCGCGGCCACAGCCGCAAGGCTCGCAGCGGCACACCAGCACATCGTCGAGCCGATAGCGCACGATCGGCTGGGTGCGGCGCGAGAAATCGGTAATCAGCGGCACGAAACGGGTCCGACCGGCGTCCAACCACTGCGGCTCGATCAGCAGGAATTCTTCGTTGAGGTGCAACGTACCCCGCGCGCAACTGCTGGCGAGAAAACCTTCGGTGGCCTGATAAACCTCGTCGACGTGGCCGAAGGTTTCGTTGAGCAGCGCACGATCTTGCGGCTCCAGCACTTCAGCGATCGAGATGACGCGCGCCGGTTGCAGGTCGAGCTGGCCTTCGCGCCGCGCCAGCGCAAGTGCGCGCAACACCTGCGCGGGCGCGACCACGATGGTGGGCCGCAGGCGTTGGAGCGGGTCGAAGTGCGTTTGCAGGGGTTTGAACAAATCGAAAAACGAAAAACTCAACCACGGTGTGCGCACCGCGTGGTAGAGGTTGTTGTCGGCACGCAGGAACAGCGCGACGCGCTCCCTGCGGCCCAGCAAGCCGCCGGGCAGCAGGCGCGCAAGCATTACGCCGGCCCATTGCGCTTGCTCTTGAGGGCTGACGGCGAAGACGCCGCGCCCGCCCGAAGTGCCCGAAGACAGCCCGACGCTCAAGCGCCCCACGCGTGCGCTGAAGTCGCGGCTGCGCTCAGCCTCGCGCGCGCAAGCCAATACATCGTCCAACCGCAAACCGGCGGTGTTCATGCGGTCGAAGTTGCGCATCATCAGCGCCTTGTCCATCGTCGGCCATTGATTGAGCGGCCGGCCGACCCAGGGCGCGAAGTACGGGCTGTGGCGCAGCACGCGCCGGGCGTAACGGTTCCATGCGCGCGCTTGGTACGCTTCGAGCGCCGCGCGGTCCGTAAAGCATAGGCGTTGCGTGCGTCCGTACCAATACAACAAGCCGGCCAGTTTTTGCACACCGGTCACAGCGCGCCCTCGTGTGTCAGCAAGATGGTGGCGCCGCCTGCGTGATGCAGTTGGTGCAACCGCGCCAGCGTGGCGTAGTAGGCGGGCACGTTTTCCATGATGAGGCCGGCTAGCCGCGCAGGCCCGCGCAGCTCCCGATAGCTGCGCGGCGACCAGGCGGCATCGGCAGCCAGCAGTGTCCAGCCCGCGTCGGTCTGCACGAAAGCACCGATGTGACCGGCGGCGTGGCCGGGCAGATCGACCAGTTGCACTTCGCGGTTGGCGCCCGGCAGCACCCAGGAGTGCGTGAACGGCGCAAGGCTTGTCGGTAGCGCGACCTGTTCGAAGCGTTCGATGGCTTGCAGGCGGGCATCGAAGTCATCGGGCATCAGGCCCGGCACGTAAGCCCGGCGCAGCGCTGCCAGGCCGCGGTGTCGGCGCGTGGCCTGCCAGCCGGCACCTGAGCAGATCAAGGGTACACCGGGAAAGTCGCGCAGCCCCGCAACATGGTCACCGTGAAAGTGCGACAAGATGATGCCGTCGAGATCGGCTGGCCGCAGGCCGCGCGCGCGCAACTGTGCCGCCATGGCTTGCGCGGGTTCGAAATGCACCGGCGTGACCATTGGGTAAAGCGCAAACAGGCCGCTGCGCGTATGGTCGCGGAAATGTTCGGCATAGCCCGTGTCCCACAGCCAGCGGCGCTGCCGGGTCTCGATCAGGTAAGCCCGCGCGGGGAAAGCACAGGTGGACCAGCCCGCGCCGCGCAACGCCATGCAGGCGCGGTGCGTGCAGTACCCGGCCTCAAAAACGGTGATGCTTGCCATGTTCTCGATGCCAGTCGGCGGTAATGCGGATGGCCTGTGCCATGTCCACCGGCGGGAAATAACCCAGCCGTTCCTGCGCTTTCCGGTTGTCCAAGGTCATGCCGTAGTGCAACGATCCCATGCTGTAGCGCGTGAACGGCGGCTCGTGGTCGCGCAGCCGCCCCCATGTCTCCAACAGCCGCGCCATGCCCGCCAACAGCGGATAAGGCAAGGCGCGGATGTGCCAGTCCAGTCCCCAATGTTTGGACAGCAATTCGTCGAGCAATTCGGCCAGGCTACAGGGTTTTTGGTTGGTGATGTTGAACGCCTCGCCCGAGGCGATCGGTGCGGTCGTCGCCAATTGCATCGCGTGCACCGCGTTACCGACGTAAGTGAAGTCCATGACGGTGCGCCCGCCGCCGGGCAGCGGCAAGACGCCGTGGCGCGCGTGAAGCAGCGACAGCAGCCGCGGCAGGATCACGCGGTCGTGCGGCCCGAACAGCGCGCGCGGACGCAGGATGGCGAATACCGTGCGCGGGTACTGCCCGGCTAGTTGGACGATGTGCGCCTCGGCCCGCGCCTTGCTGGCCGCATAAGCATTGGCGAAGCAGCGCGCGCGGTACGTTTCCGCAATGCACGTGTGATGCCGGTAGTCGAAATAGATCGACGGCGTGGAGATGTGGACAAAGCGCGGCACGCCGCATGCCACCGCCGCCGCGGCCAGTACGCGGGTTGCCTGCGCGTTGATTGCCTCGAAGTCGGCGGCGCGTCCCCAGGGCGACGAGAGCGCGGCGCAGTGCCACACGGCATCAACGCCGCGCACCAGGCGCGTCGCCTCAGCCGGTGAGAGGTGGACCAGATCGGCTGGCGAGAACATCGCGCCGAGTGCTTGCAACGCACGGCCTTGCGCCGGGTCGCGCCCGCTCGCGCGCACCTCCGCGCCTTGCGCCAGCAGGGCCTCGGCGGCATTGCGCCCCAGCCCGCTGGTGGCGCCGGTGACCAGTACCTTCATGTGCGCAAGACCATGCCGCCGAGCATCAACCCCGCGCCGGAGCCCAGCAGCAGCATCTGCCGCCCCGGCGTTGCCAGGCCCGTGATGACGGCCTCGTGCAGCGCCGTCGGCATCGAGGCGGCAACCTGGTTGCCGTGCTGCGCATAGATGTCGATTACCGACGCCGCGGGCACGCCCAAACGCTGGCGGATATGGGCCATGGCCAAGTGGCTGGCCTGATGCGGCACTACGACATCAATGTCATCGATCGAAATGCCGTTTTGTTCGAGCAGGCGCTGCAAGAATGACTCGATCAGCTCCGACGCCAAACGGAAAATGCGCTTGCCTTCCATGTGAAACAGGAAGTCCGACGCATCGACGCCCACGCGGGGGTTGCGCCGCGTGCCGCCGGCACGGATCTCGCAGAACGTGCGCCCGGCAGGGTGGGTCTCGAAGCGGCAGGCGGCAATGCCGGCGCTTGCTCTGCCGGCTTCGACAATGACCGCCGCCGCGCCGTCGCCGAAGATCAAGGAAGCCTCAGGCTGCGACCAGTCGATGCCGCGCGACGCAAGGTCGGCTGCAACGATGGCAATGCGCCGATAGGCGCCGGTATGCAACAGCCCGGAGGCTACTTGTAATGCGCAGAGAAAGCTCAGGCAACTGGCGCCCACGTCATAACCCGGCGTTCCGGCGGGCAGGCCGGCGTGGTGCAGGATGCGTGCCGCCGTATTGGGCAGGGCCTGCTCCTGGACACCGCTTGCCGAGATCAGCAGGTCAATCGAATCGGGCGCAATGCCCCCGCGCGCAAGCGCATCGCGCAACGCCTGGGCACCCAGCGCGGATTGACTTTCTGCGGCGCTGACATAGTAACGCTGCGCCACGCCCGAACGCCGTTCCACGAAGCCGGGCGGATGCCCTAACCGGCGGTCGAGTTCCGCAGAGGTGACGCATTGTTTGGGCAGCGCCTTACCGGTGGCAATCAATTCAAGTGCAACTAAACGCTGCGGCGCGGCAGGGCGCACATCGCGCGGGTCAATAGAAAGTTCAATCAAGATGCGTGGAACTCATGGATGAATGTCGGCAAGAGTAATGCTGCAAAACTTGTTTTAATTCGAAGCGTTTAAAAGTCGATTGCGCGGCGCCTGAAGGTATTGAAAATTGATACCGATACTACGCACAAAGTATCGCTGCATTTCCCGTTTTGCGGTTTGCGTCCCGCCTCAAATTCAAGTGTGCTTATTTACTTTTGGCGTTCGGAACTTGCTGTGCAGGCGGCACCGGCGGATGGGCGGCAAACCACGCATCTACCTCGGTACGGAATGCGGGCGTGACGGAGGATTGCGGGTGCGAGCCTTGGTCGTCCTGATCGGCGTCGCCGTTTTGCGCGTTCGCGCTGCCGGACGGGGCTTGGCGCGCGTTTGCCGGGGCTGCTGCGCTCTTGTGTTCTTTCTGTGCGTCACCCTCTTCCCATTGATGCACCAGTTCCGTGGCGTGCGCAAAAGCCGCGCTCAGGGTGGGCGCGGTGGGCAGCGAATCGGCAAACAGCGCGCGGCCAAAGTAGGTGAAGTCACGGTCATCGGCGCAGCCAAATGAAGAGCGGTCGGCGCGCGCGGCGGTGATGATCCAGGTGCGATCGCTTTGCAGCGCCGGAATAAAACCGCCCGCATAGCACGCCGACAGCACTATCACCTTGTTGCGGATGCCCGAAGCGTCCAGCAGCTTGCGCAACTGTTGGGGCGTCAAGTTGGGTAGCGCCATGCCGTCCATGTCCAGTTCCAGTTCATGTTCCCTGGAGCCGTGGCTGGTCACGAAAACAAACAGCAGATCGCGTTGGCGGTTCATCTTCTGCGCCAGCGCCTTGAGCGCCAGCTCGATGCTGTGCGCGCTCGCCAGCGGCCATTGCGCCACGCTGCTGCGGCTGTTGACCAGGCGCACGCTGTGCCCGCCCGTGCCAAAGCGCTGCGCCAGCAGGCCGTCCACATAGGCCGCTTCGCGCCGGAATACCTCCTGCTGTCCGTCGCCGGCCACCAGCAGCGCATACATTTGCGCCGGCCCGCTTGCGGGGCTGGGCTTGAGCTGGGCAAACTCCCGATCCAGCAGCGCCTGCTGGTTGTACAGCGCCGTCTCGTTGTTGCTGGCGGCCAGTTCGGGTGTGTCCTCCAGCGTGCCGTCGCCTTGCTGGCCCAGATACTGGCCCGCGCGCCAGTAGCCGGTTTGCGCCTTGCCGCCCGCCTGTGTCAGCGTGCCTTGGCCGTCGAACTGGTCGTCGGCAAAGTGGCCTTTGTAGATTGCGCCATTGGGCCGGCGCAACTCGCCTTGCCCTTCGGCGTGGTAATCCTCGCTTACCGCTCCGGTGTAAACGGCGCCATCGGGGTAGGTGATGGTGGCAGTGCCTTCCACATCGCCGTGCGCGAAGTTGGCGCGCAGCACGGCTTTATCGGGGCGGGTGAGCATGCCTTGGCCGTCCGGAATCGCGTTCTTTTGCGGCCCCTTGTAGCGAAAGCCCGAGGGCCAGGAAATGGCTACCTCGCCCACCGGCCCGTCGTTGCCGAAGCGGCCTTCGATGATCACGCCATTGCTATCGGTCATGCGGATTGGGCCGTCCAGTTTGTCGTTCTTGAACTGGCCTTCATAAACGGTGCCGCCGATGGTTAGCTTGCCCGTGCCATTCATCTGGTTGTGGGCGAATTGGCCCACATAGACCCAATTGTTGTTGCGCGTGAGTTTGCCTTGGCCGGACATCTGGCCGTGCTTGAATTGGCCGACATAGACCGTCGAACTGTTCTTGAATGTCAGCGTGCCCTGGCCGGACATCTCGCCGTGCTGGAACTGGCCTTCGTAGACGTAAACGTTGTTCACCAATCGGCCCTGGCCCTCCATGAAGCCGCCTGCGAAGCTGCCTTCGTAATTTTGATCCGGCCCCCAGTCGATGCGGCCCTGGCCGTCGAGCTTGCCGTTTTTGAGCGCGCCGCGGTAGTGTCCGCCGTCGGGCAGGTCGATGCTTACGCGCGCAGCCTCCGTGCCGCTCGGCGCGGCGCCGGCTGCCGCTACGGATGCGCTTGCGCACAGCGCCAGCAGGGCCGCCAGCAGTGCGCCCCGCCAGCGGGAATGGGCAGCGCCAACGGGCGCCGGGAAAGGGACAGGGCAAAGAGTGTTCATGGACAGTTTCGCATCTTAAGAATGTTCTGCGTCAATAGTTGCGCCGTGCGCGTTTGCTGTATTTGCTGTATTTGCGAGTGGAGCGCGGCGGCGTTGATCTCATTGCGATTCGCGGCGCCTACTTGCCGCCCCACTCATGCAGAGCATGCTTGAGAGTTGATTGGACGGTACCGGGGGTATTGAAAATTTATACAACAAAGCCGGTAATTGACTTGGCAATCTGTCAGGAGGTGTAATCGCATGGCGTGTGTCCCGTCAATACTTGTGCATGAAATTACCCATCACATTCAAGGCCTCCGGAACGGCAACGGTTGCCTTGCCGGAGAAAATCGCGCCGCCGTCCTGTAGCTTATTTTGCGCGGCTGGCCGGTGCCAGAGCAACACCTGCTTGACTCAAGCGCAGCAAGGGTGGGTATGCGCGTTCTGATATTGGGTGCCCGTGCGCCGGCTTGTTTGGAATGGGCGCGCGCTTTCCGGGCGGCCGGCTGGCGCGTCAGCGTTGGCGACTGCCTGGCCTGGCCGTTGACACGTTTTTCCAGCGCCGCGCACCACTATGTCCGCCTGCCCGAACCGGCCTGCGGAGCGGCGGCGTGGATTCAGGCGCTGCGCACGGCGGTCATCGACCATGGCATTGATCTGGTTTTACCGACCTGCGAGGAAGCCTTCTATCTTGCCCACGGCCGCGCGTGTTTACCCTGCAAGGTTTTGGTGCCGCCTTTTGGGCTGATGCACGAACTGCACCACAAGGGCCGTTTTGCCGAGAAAGTCCGGGGTTGGGAAGTCCAGACGCCGGAAACACAATTGCTCGAAACACCTGGCGCCATTGCGTGCTTTGCTGATAGTCATGACCCGCGCGAATGGGTGTTCAAGCCCGCCTACTCGCGGTTTGCCAGCCATACCCTGCTATGTCCGCACAAGGCTCAAATATTGCAGTTGCACGCTTGCCCGATGCGACCGTGGGTGGCACAGAGATATGCCGCCGGGCGTGAATATTGCAGCTACAGCCTGTTGGCGGATGGCCGGCTCACCGCCCATGCCTGCTATCACCCGCGCTACCGGGCCGGGCGCGGCTCCGGCATTTGGTTCGAACCCGCCGATCCCGGACCGGTCCGTGCCTTTCTCGCACGCTTCGGTACCGAAACCCGCTATACCGGCCAGGTGGCTTTTGATTTCATCGGCCAACCCGGCGGCGACTTCAAAGTCATCGAGTGCAACCCGCGCGCCACCAGCGGCATTCATCTGTTTGCCGACCAGCCTGTCGCGGCAGTGCACGCCTTGTTGGGTGCGCAAGGGGTGCTGACGCCAAGCGCCAAACCGCGTCAGATAGCGCTTGCCATGCTGCTGTGCGCGGCTTACAGGCAGCCCTTGAGCGCGCAATTCTGGCGTGACTATCGAGTAGCGTCCGATGTCATCGCGCGTGGTGACGACTTCGGTCCTCTGCTCGGACAGATTCCCGGACTGCTGGAAATTGCCATGCGCGCGCTGGTTCGGCGGCGCGGCCTGCTTGCTGCCGCCACGGCTGATATCGAATGGGATGGTCAAGTTTTGGAGACCTTGCCGTGAAGCTGCTCGTCCACGCCAATTGGCTGCGCCACGACCAGCGACGCCAGACCATCAAGGCTGAAGTGCGCCGACTGGCAGATGGCGTCGAAGCGCGCTACAGCGAAGAGGGCTTGCAATCGGGCATGGTTTCCCGACTGCTTACGAAAACTCCTCGCGGGTGATGCACTCGATGATTTCGCCGAGCGCGCGCTGACGCTCCGAATCTGACGCGCACCCAACCCACTGGATGCCTGGTGCGCTTCGTTCGCGCCGTATTACGCCGGATACGGCATCGACTCCGCGACCGCTCCCGGCGGCGCATGCGCGCGGCACATTGGGCTTGCGTTACCGGCCGCATCGTCGGGACGAAAAGAGCTGCGCATCATCCGGCGGATCGGACAGCCGTCGGCCCAGGGACGGATCGCTTAGGGCAGATATTCCAAGGCTTGCCGGTAGCACGCATCGCGCATCAGCGCGTCCCATTCCGGCGCGGGGCTGGTAGGTAGCAGAGCGCAGGCACGCTGTGCGCTGACCGCGTCAGGTTGCCAGCGCCCTTGGGCTTGCGCTTGCGCCAGCGCTTCGAGGGTTTCGTCCAATACCGCGCCGCCGTCCAGCGACTGGTTGCACAGCAGCGCCAGGTCGCAACCCGCCTCCAGAGCGGCCAGGACGGCCTCGGCGGGCGTAAGCACGCGGTCTTGGATACGGCGCGCGCCGGCCATCGACAAATCGTCGCTGAACACCGCGCCGTCGAACGCCAACCGCTCGCGCAGCACGCCGCGCAGCCAACGCGCGGAATATCCGGCCGGCCGCGCATCGACCTTGGGGTAGACGACGTGCGCGGCCATTACCGCGGGCAGCGCACCGGCCAGCCAGCCGTACGGAGCGGCGTCGTCTTTGAGAATCGCCGCCAAGCTGCGCCGATCGACCGGGACGGCGACGTGCGAATCAGCGGCGGCCCAGCCGTGGCCGGGAAAGTGTTTGCCGCAACCGGCCATGCCCGCCAGCAACAGGCCATGCAGCAGGCTTTTGGCCAGCAGTGCGACGACGCGCGGGTCGGCGTGGAAAGCACGGTCACCGATCACTGCCGAGCGGGACACGCCCGGCCATGCTGCACACGCATTACCGCGTGGGAGCGGCGCCGGCCAATCGAGATCGAGTACCGGCGTAAAGCTCAAATCCACGCCGCAGGCGCGCAGTTCGGCGGCCAGCACGGTGCCGCACGCGGTCGCGGCGCGGGTGGCGGCCATGGCGTCGCGCATCCACAACTGGCCCAGCGCACGCATCGGCGGCAGGTGCGTAAAACCGCCGGTCTTGAAGCGTTGTACGCGCCCGCCTTCGTGATCGACGCCGATCAGCAGATCGGACCGCAGTGCCTTGATCTCGGCGGTCAGCACAGTCAGTTGCTCGCGCCCCGTCCAGTTGCGCGTGAACAGAATGACTCCGCCGACCAACGGATGCGTCAGCCGGCGCCGGTCGGCGTCGGTAAGCGCCGTTCCGGCTACATCGATGATGAGTGGTGCGTGGGCAGTCATGGCCGGTCGTTCATTTTTTCGACTACGCAAAAGCTTGCCGCGTAATCGCTCTCGTCGGTGATGCTGATGTGCGCGATCAGGTTGCGCGCCGCGAACCAGTCGCGCATTTCGCCGTGCAGGGCGATGGATGGGCAGCCGCTGGGGGCATTGACGATTTCGCAGCGGTGCCAGTGCATCGGCATGCGCATGCCCAGGCCGATGGCTTTGCTGAAGGCCTCCTTGGCGGAAAAGCGCGTGGCCAGGTAGCGCAGGCCGCGCTCGGGCAAGCGCGCGTGGCGGCGTTGCCAGATCAGTTGTTCGCCTTCGGTCAATACCGCTTGCGCAAAACGTTCGCCCTGCCGATCGAACACCGCGCGGATGCGGCGGATATCGCAGATGTCGGTGCCGATGCCGTAAATCATGTCAACTCCGCAGCCAATTCAGGCGGATCGGCAGCGCAAACCACCGGCGGTAAAGTGTCACCGCGGCCTGCGTGATGGCACGCCCGCGCCATTGCCACAGCGGCACAACGGCCGCGTAGACCAAGACCGCTACCAGCACCGCGCCCAGCATGTCGAGCGGGAAATGCATGCCGGCGAACACGCGCGCCCATATCACCGCCAGATCGACGAGCAGCGCCACGGCGCCGCTCCAACGCAAACCGCCCGCTAGCAGCGTCAGCGCTACCGCCGTGCAAAACGCGGCGTGATCGCTGGGGAACGAGGGGCCGGGGCTGTGCGGGAAAAGCAAATACCCTAACCCAATCATGAACGGCCGGGGGTGCGGCCACATCAGGCGGATGACGAGATTGGCACACAGCGCCAGCACGGCGACCAGGCACGCCCGGAGGACGGTTGCGCGCGCTTGCTCGCGGCCCGTCAGCCACAGGGCGATGAACAACAGCGCAATCACTGCAATCAGTTCCTTGGCGCAGATGTGGGCCAGCGCCACGAGCCAGCCGGGCGAGTGCGGCGTGCCGTTGATGACCAGAAAGAGTGCGCGGTTGGCCGCTTCGAGGGAATCCATGAGAGACATCGAGGTGAAAAAAATCAAAAAGGCAATCGGTCAGGCCGCTGCAATGCAGGCCAGATACGCGCGCACGGTGGGTGCATAGCCCAATTCCAGCGCGTCGGCGATCAGCGCGTGGCCGATGGAAACTTCCGCCACGCCAGGTACGGCGTGCAGAAAAGCCGTGAGATTGTCGCGGTTCAGGTCGTGCCCGGCATTGACGGCCAGGCCCGCGTCCAGCGCCGCGCGCGCAGCTGCGGCGTAGTGCGCCAGGCTTTGCGCGCGCGCCTGCGCATGGCCGCCGGCCCACGCGGCGGCATAAGGTTCGGTATACAACTCGACGCGATCGGCACCGATGTCGCGTGCTGCCGCCATCAGCGCCGGGTCGGCGTCCATGAACAAACTCACGCGCGCGCCCTGTGCTTTGGCCTGGGCAATGAGCGGGCGCAGCAGCGCGCGCGTGGCCGCGTCGGCCAGATTCCAGCCGTGGTCGCTGGTGAACTGCTCCACGCTGTCGGGCACGAAAGTGCATTGCGCGGGCTGCACGCGGCGCACGCAGTCCAGCAGGTTCTGTGTCGGATTGCCCTCGATGTTGAATTCACGCCCCGGCCAGTGCGTCAGCAATGCGGCCAGGTCGGTCACGTCGTCCATGCGGATATGGCGGCCATCCGGGCGCGGATGCACCGTAATGCCGTGCGCGCCTGCCTGCAAGCAAATTTCCGCTGCGCGCGTGACCGATGGAATGCCCAAATGGCGCGTGTTGCGCACCAGGGCGACTTTGTTGACGTTGACGGAAAGGGCAGTGGGCATGTCGTTGGGAATGGGGGTGGAAGTGGCGTGGCCGGCGGCGGCTATTTTCTGCCGGTCGGGCCGGGGCAGGGCAGGGCGGGTTGGTTTTGCGCCCCTAGCAGTTCAAAGCCGTCATAGCGCTTGCAAATCGTGCCGCAATTGCCGCGTCTTGAATTCATGGCCGCCGCTGTGTGCGTGCAATTCGTCGCGCAGTTGCTGGCGCAGCGCGGCGCGCTCGCGCGGCGGCCACGGCGCAATCACGTCCAGCAGCGCGGTCAGTGGCACGGCCTCGGCCAGTGCGCGCTCCAGCGCCAGCCAGTAGGCGCCGGGTAAGGCGGGCAGGGAAGCGGCAATGCCGTGGGCTTCGCAGGCCAGCAAGCCGCTCTCGGGCGACAGGCGGTACGGCGCGTGGGCATCGAGCGCAGCGAGGGTGAGCGTGGCCGTGTCCAGCGCAGGCAGCAAGCCGGCTTGGCGCAACAGCAGCAACTCAAAGGCGCGTAAGGCCGGGGTGCGCGCACCTTCCTGCGCCGGATCGGTTAGCACCAGCATCAGCGCCGCATAGCCGTCGAACAGGCGCGGGTGCGGGTCGTCGCGCGCCAACAGGCGCAGCACCAATTCATTGGCGTAATAGCCGGTCAGCAGCGCATCGCCGCTGCGCGCGCTGGTCGGCATGACCGGGCCGCCGCCCCATTCCACGCCTTTGAGGGTGCGCACTTCCGCGTCACCCGACCACGCCAGCAACAGCGCTTGCATCGGCAGCAGCACGGGCCGGAAGTTGGAACTGGGTTTTTTAGCGCCCTTGGCCACCAGCGCCACGCGGCCATGGTGGCGTGTGAAGGCTTCCACGATGACGCTGGACTCGCTCCAGTCGTAGTGGTGCAGCACATAACCCGGTTCTTGGCTGACGCGGGCGATCACGTTTGCATGCCCTCGATCAACAGCCGCACGCGGCACTGGCCTTGCCATTCGTCGGTTTCCAGGCGATAGGCCAGTCGCGCGCGCGCGGGCAGCGGATCGGCGTGGCCGAACCAAATGCCATCGACCAGATCGCCTTGGTGGCGGAGTTTGAGGGCCAGGTGCCCCTGCCCGACCAGCCGTTGGCTGACGACGTCGAGTTCCTCGCTGAACAGCGGCGGCGCAAAGCCTTGCCCCCATACCGCTTGTTGCAGCGCCTCGGCCACGTCGGCGCGCCGGTATTGCGCGGGCAGCGGTCCGTCGGTTTCCAGACGGCGGGTGAGCGTGGCCGCGTCGAGCCATTCATGGGCGACTTGCGCGAATGCGTGCTGGAACGCCTCGAAGTGATCGGCCCGGATGGTACAGCCCGCCGCCATGGCATGGCCGCCAAAACGCAGCAGCAGGTCCGGGTTGCGCTTGGCGATCCAGTCGAGTGCGTCGCGCAGATGAAAGCCGGGAATCGAACGGCCCGATCCCTTGAGTTCGCCGCCATGCTCTGCCGCGCCGCTTTGCGCGAAGACGAATGTGGGCCGGTGCCAGCGGTCTTTGAGCCGCGAGGCGACGATGCCGACCACGCCCTCATGAAATTGAGGGTCGAAGACGGACAGCGCCGAAGGCGGCTGCTGCACATCGATCAGCAGATGATCGACGATGACTTGTGCTTGCTCGCGCATGTCGCTTTCGATGTTGCGCCGTTCGCGGTTGATGGCGTCGAGTTGCCGCGCCAGATCGTCGGCATGCGCCGAGTCGTCGGTGAGCAGCAGTTCGATGCCCAGCCGCATATCGGCCAGCCGCCCGGCGGCATTCAGGCGTGGGCCGAGTGCGAAGCCGAGGTCGAAGGTGCTGACGCGATCGGGTTTGCGCCCCGATACCGCCAGTAATGCCAGCAGGCCCGGCGGCGCGTGGCCCGCGCGCAGGCGCTTCAGGCCCTGGGCTACCAGCCGCCGGTTGTTGGCGTCCAGCCGCACCACGTCCGCTACGGTGCCCAGCGCCACCAGCGGCAGCAGGGCGTCCAGGCGCGGTTCGCGAGCACCGGCGAATGCGCCGCGTGCGCGCAACTCGGTGCGCAGCGCCAGCAATACGTAAAACATCACCCCCACGCCCGCCAGCGCCTTGCTGGCAAAGCCGCAGCCGGGCTGGTTGGGGTTGACGATGGCGTCGGCGGCGGGCAGTTCCGCTCCCGGCAAGTGGTGGTCGGTGACCAGCACGCGCAGGCCCCGTTCGTGCGCGCGCGCCACGCCCGACACGCTGGCGATACCGTTGTCAACGGTGATGAGCCAATCGGCGTAACGGCCCGGTTCACGCGCGGGTGTGTCGGGTGTGTGTGCGGACACGCGCTCAGCCACGCGATCGGCGATCGGTGCGGTCAGGCCGTAGCCATCGGTCACCCGGTTGGGCACCAGATAGTCCACGCGCCGTGCCCCCAGCGCGCGCAGGCCGCGCAGCGCGACCGCGCAAGCCGTCGCGCCGTCGCAGTCGTAATCGGCGACGATGCACAGGCACGCATCTTGCGCGATGGCATCAGCGAGCAGCCGCGCCGCCTGCTGCACGCCCTTGAGTTGGTCGGGGTTGAGCAAGCGCGGCAGCGCATCGTCGAGTTCCTCCGGCCCCGCTACGCCGCGCGCAGCATACAAACGCGCCAGCAATGGGTGCACGCCTGCTTGCTCCAGCGCCCAGGCGGCACGCGGCGGCACGTCACGTTCGATCAGTTGCACAGTGTCTCCAACGCGGCGGCTACGGATGTACGCCCAAACCACCGCCGTGCATAGGCCCGCACGCCGCGCGCCGCTACCCATGTACGTGCGCGGCGCGGGCCGCACAGCGTCAGCCGTACCGATGCGCTGCTTTGTGCGTGTGCCAGTAAATCCGCTACCGGCCCGGCGTCCAGTGCTTGCCAGAGCGCGCACCTAGCCTCGTCGGAGGCGTCATCGGCCCGATCGGCCAGGGCGCTGGCTACCCGCACACCCGGCGCGGACAGCGCGTCCGACTCGGACGATGCCAGTTGTCCCGCGCCATGTACCCACAGCGCATTGATGCAAGCCAGTCCGGCGCGTTCGCGTACTTCGTTGACGGGGTGCGCGTGCAGCAGCATCTCCAGCTCGCTGAACAGACGCAGCCATTGGGTTTGCTGCGCCGGATCGTCTGCGCGCAAGCCCTGACCCGGCAACAACGAACGGCCTGCCGCGCGGCGCGGTGACCAGCAGGTCAGTCCCGCCAATCCATGCCCTTGCGCCAGCCACGCATCGGGCCGCACGCTGCGCAACACGATGCCTGCATCTGCCAGCAACGGCGCGCAAGCAGCCAGCAGCACGTGCGCATGTTCGCCGGACAACTGCAATGCCGCCGGGCTGGACAGCCGCACGTCGTTCATGCTCACCTCCAAATGCGCGGGGGTGAACCATGCGCAGGCGGTGTCGAGCGTGCGCGTTTCATACGCCGCCCACGGCACGCGCCCCGGTGTGCCGGGCAAGCCAAGAGCGCGCGCCAGCGCGATCTCGAACGGTTCGGCGGGGCTGTCGTCATCGACCTCGGTGACGCTTTCAGCCGTCATGCGCGTAAACAGCGCGTGCAAATGAGGCAATGGGGGCAGTGGGGACGAAGCGCGGCTCGCTTCTGATGCGGCATCGGGAATCAATAAATGCAGGGGGGCGGACACAGCGCGTATTGTCGCCGTGGCTTGCGCGGCCGTGGATATATACACCACCGTGAACATGCGCACGGCACACGCGGGATGCCACAATGCCAACCTTTCTCTACAGACCCTCCATGCCCCTGCCCTACGAAATCTGGCTTGGCTGGCGCTATACCCGCGCGGGCCGCGCGAGCCGGCGCAACGGTTTCATCTCTTTTATCTCCTTCATCTCCATGCTCGGCATTGCGCTGGGGGTGACTGCGCTGATTGTCGTGCTCAGTGTGATGAACGGCTTCCAGAAAGAGTTCACGGACCGAATGCTCAGCGTCATCGCGCACATTGAGGTGTTTACGCCCGATGGCGGCGCGTTGCCCGATCCGGCGCGTACGCTGGCCGAAATTCGCGCTAACCCGCAAGTGGTGGGCGCGGCGCCGTTCATCGGCGAACAGGCGTTGTTGGCGCGCGGCGATACGCTGCGCGGCGTGCAGGTGCGCGGGATCGACTTGGAGCAGGAGCCGCAGGTCACCGATCTGGCGGCACAGATCAAGGATGACATACTGCCCCGGCTCGTGCCCGGGCAGTTCGGCATCGTCCTGGGGCGCGATCTGGCGCAAAGCCTGGGTGTGATGGTGGGCGACAGCGTGACGCTGATTGCACCCAGCGGCCAGATTACGCCGGCGGGCGTGGTGCCGCGCCTCAAGCAAATGAGGGTGGTGGGCTTATTCCACTCGGGGCATTTTGAATACGACTCGACGTTGGCGCTGATGAACATACCGGACGCGGAAAAAATTTTCCGCGTCGATGGACCGACGGGTATCCGCGTCAAGCTGCACAACATGGATCAGGCGCGCTCGGTCGCCGACCAATTGACGCAAACGCTGACCGGTAACCTGCTGGTGGAGGACTGGACGCGCCAAAACAGCAACTGGTTTAACGCCGTGCAAATCGAAAAGCGCATGATGGGCATCATCCTCGTCATGATCGTGGCGGTGGCGGTGTTCAACCTGGTCAGCACACTGGTGATGACGGTGCAGGACAAGCGCGCCGACATCGCCATTCTGCGCACGCTGGGCGCCAGTCCTGCCAGCGTGATGATGACTTTCATGATGCAGGGCGCGGTCGCGGGGATCATCGGTACGCTGGCCGGGCTGCTGCTGGGGTTGCTCATCGCCTGCAACATCGACGTTATCGTGCCTGTGCTGGAGCACCTGTTCCACACCAACTTCGTGCACGCCGACGTGTACTACATCAGCGAGATGCCCAGCGACCCGCGCGCCAGCGACATCGTGCCGATCACGCTTATTTCGCTGGTACTGGCGTTCATCGCCACGATCTATCCGAGCTGGCGCGCCAGCCGCGTCAACCCGGCGGAGGCGCTGCGTTATGAATGAAACCGCAAACGCCGCCGTAATACTGGAAGCGGAGAACCTGGTCAAACGCTTTCAGGAGGGGCCGCTGGACGTGACCGTGCTCAAGGGCTTGAGCCTGCGCGTGGCGGCGGGTGAGACCGTTGCCATCGTCGGCCAATCGGGTTCGGGCAAAAGCACGTTGCTGCACCTGTTGGGCGGGCTGGACGCGCCCACCAGCGGCCGCGTGCGGCTGATGGGTGAGGACTTCTCCACACTCTCGCCCGCCGTGCAAGGGCATTTGCGCAACCGGCGGCTGGGTTTCGTCTATCAATTCCACCACCTGCTGCCGGAATTGAGCGCGCTGGAAAACGTTGCCATGCCGCTGGCAATCCGCCGCATGCCCTCTGAACAAAGCGCGCAAACCGCCAGTGCCATGCTGGCGCAAGTGGGCCTGGCCGGGCGTTTGCAACACCGCCCCGCCGAACTCTCCGGCGGCGAGCGCCAGCGCGTAGCCATTGCCCGCGCATTGGTGACGCGCCCGGCCTGCGTGTTGGCCGACGAACCCACCGGCAACCTCGACCGTGCCAGCGCCGACACGGTGTTCGACTTGATGCTGGCCCTGGCGCATGCCGCCGATACCGCCTTCGTGGTCGTCACGCACGACGAACGCTTGGCCGCGCGCTGCGACCGGGCGTTGCGTTTGGAACATGGCTTGTTGGCCGGGGCACTCCCCCGTTGACGAAAAGGTTGTGTGGATAGATACCCATTGCCATTTGGATGCGCCGGAGTTCGCGTCGGACGTGGACAGGGTGCGCGAACAGGCACGGCGCGCGGGCGTGACGCATTGCGTCATCCCGGCGGTGCGGGTGGCCGACTTCGCGCGCGCGCGGCATCTGGCATGGCGCTTCGGCGATGCTTACGCGCTGGGCATTCATCCGCTCTATGTGGCCGATGCGCCGCCTGACGCGCTAGAACAGCTCGACGCAGCACTCAGCGCCGCGGCCCACGATCCGCACCTGGCCGCGGTCGGCGAAATCGGCCTTGATTATTTCGTGGCTGACCTCACGCACGAACCGCTACGTTCCCGGCAAGAGCATTTCTACCGCGAACAATTGCGGCTTGCCCGCAAACACAACTTGCCGGTCATCCTGCATGTACGGCGCTCGGCCGATCAATTGCACAAGGCGCTGCGCCAAATCGAAGTCCCCGGCGGGATCGCCCACGCTTTCAACGGCAGTGTTCAGCAAGCACGGCAATTCATTGATCTGGGCTTCAAACTCGGCTTCGGCGGCGCCTGTACTTACCCCCACGCCACGCATCTGCGCGCGCTCGCGCAAACCCTGCCCCTGGATGCTTTGGTGCTGGAAACCGACGCCCCCGACATGCCTGCGCACTGGCTCTACACGCCTGCCGCGGCGCGTGCTGCCGGCACACCGCAAAACCGCAATACGCCCGCTGAGCTGCCCCGCATCGGTACGGAAATCGCGCAACTGCGCAAGATGCCCGCCGATGAACTGGCGCGGGCTACGCTGGACAACGCGCAGCAGGCGTTGCCGCGCGGCTTGAAGGTTGCCGACGGCCCGGAGCTGCCGGTGCAACAAACGCGCCCGCGCACCTGATCTCGCACCTGAACATCCTCGCCGCCTTCGTGAACGTTGGGATCTGCGGGCTTTTATCCGGCGATCGAATGCCATCGACCAAGGCATCTGCGCGCGGGGGAAAAACGCCGCCGCTCAAGTCCAACAGAACGTGTTCAGCCCAACGGCAATGGGCGGTGTAGGCCGTCTGTGAGGCGTGTGCCTGGGGCGTTTTGACGGCGGTTGAAGCGTCTGTGGCGTGCTCGCTCATGGAGAACGTGAGCGGCGGCAAAGTTTGAAGGCATATGGGGTGCGGCTGCACAAGCTCTAAGATGCCGCGCCATGTCCACTTCTTCCAACCCGGGCCTGACGGCCACCGATTACCTTAAAGCGGTATTGACTGCGCGCGTTTATGACGTGGCGATCGAAACCGACCTGACGCCGGCGCACAACCTGAGCCAGCGCCTGCACAACAAGGTACTGCTCAAGCGCGAAGATCAGCAGCCGGTCTTCAGCTTCAAGCTGCGCGGGGCGTACAACAAGATGGCGAACCTGACGCCCGAACAGTTGCAAAAGGGCGTGATTTGCGCCTCGGCGGGCAACCACGCGCAGGGCGTGGCGATGAGCGCGCACAAGCTGGGGACGCGCGCCGTGATCGTGATGCCGGAGACGACGCCGCAGGTCAAGGTCGATGCCGTCCGCGCCTTGGGCGGCGAGGCGGTGCTGGTCGGCGAGAGCTATAACGACGCTTACGAGCACGCCGTCAAATTGCAGGCCGAACAGGGCCTGACTTTCATCCACCCGTTCGACGATCCGCTGGTCATCGCGGGCCAGGGCACCATCGCGATGGAGCTGCTGCGCCAGCACCAGGGGCCGCTGGATGCGGTGTTCGTCGCCATCGGCGGCGGCGGGCTGATCGCGGGCGTGGCCAGCTACATCAAGGCGGTGCGGCCCGAGATCAAGGTCATCGGCGTGCAGATGACCGATTCGGATGCCATGCTGCGCTCGGTGCGCGCGGGCAAGCGCGTTACGCTGCCGGACGTGGGCCTGTTTGCCGACGGCACCGCCGTCAAGTTGGTGGGCGAGGAAACCTTCCGCATCGCGCGGGCGTTGGTCGATGATTACGTGGTGGTGGGCACCGACGCGGTGTGCGCGGCCATCAAGGACGTCTTCGTGGACACGCGCACCATCGTCGAACCTTCGGGCGCTCTGGCGGTGGCTGCGCTCAAGCAATACGTGGCCGAGCACAAAACCCGGGGGCAGACCTATGCCGCCATTCTGTGCGGCGCCAACATGAATTTCGACCGGCTGCGGCTGGTGGCCGAGCGCGCCGAAGTGGGCGAGGAGCGCGAGGCGCTGCTGGCCATCACCATCCCGGAAGAGCGCGGGAGCTTCCGGCGCCTGTGCGAACTGGTCGGCGCGCTGCCCGGCGGCCCGCGCGCCGTCACCGAGTTCAGCTACCGCGTCAGCGACGCGGCCCAGGCGCAGGTGTTCATCGGCCTGACCTCGCACGGTCCGGGCGAATCGCAAAAAATATCGGCGCTGCTGGCGCGCCACGGCTACGCCAACATCGACCTGACGTGCGACGAAATGGCCAAGGAACACGTGCGCTACATGATCGGCGGCCATTCGGCGCTGGCCAACAACGAACGGCTGCTGCAATTCGTGTTCCCCGAACGGCCGGGGGCGCTGTTCAAGTTTCTGGACCTGATGCAGCCCAGTTGGAACATCTCGCTGTTCCACTACCGCAACCAAGGCGCCGACCACGGCCACATTCTGGTGGGCATACAAGTGCCCGCGCAGGACGACGCGGCCTTCAGGCGCTTTCTGGACGACCTGGGCTACCCGTGGGAAGAGCAGACGGACAACCCGGCGTACCGGTTGTTTTTGCAGTAGGCGTAAGCCCGCGCGGGGCAGCGGCTAGAAGTAGGGCACAAGGCCGGCACATCCGCGAACAGTGCCGGACTCTGTTTGTGTGATGAAGCTGGCAAAAACCTGGCAACCTGCGTTCGGGTTGCCATGCAGCTACATATTTGGTAGCTGATTTGCTGCTGCTGGAGCTAGATACGAGGTGGGTCGTGCGCGACTCGAACGCGCGACCAACGGATTAAAAGTCCGCTGCTCTACCGGCTGAGCTAACGACCCGGTGTCAAAATTCCGGCAAGCCTTAAATTATATATTGGGTGACATGGTTTGCGTTGGTGCCTGCGCGATACGGGCCAGCAACCAGCCGGCGGCAATGAGGCCGAAAGTGGCGGTGACGGCGACGGTGGAGCCGTAGCCGTGGCAGTTTAGGGTGCCGTCGGTTTGCGGCGACGCTGCATCACAGGCATCGGGCCGCACGACCGGTTCGCGGCTGAATACAGCGGTGATGCCGATGCGGCGCGGGTGGCCGGATTTTTCGGGCTTTGCCGCGCCGTGATCGTGCCGCAGGCGGCGGCGCAACTCGGCCAGCAATGGGTCATGTGTGGTTTCGGCCAAGTCAGCGATTTCGGCCTGTTGGCCGTAGCGCTTGCCGCCTGCCGCGCCAATGGTGATGAAGGGCGCCTGGGTGCGTAGTGCCCAAGCCGCCATTGCTACTTTGGCTGTCATTTGGTCACAGGCGTCAATCACGGCATCGACCGGTTCACCATCCAGCAATGCGGGCCAGTTATCTGCCGTCACGAAATCATCAATGGTGCGCACGCGGCAACCGGGGTGTATTTGCGCGATGCGCTCGGTCATCGCCTCGACCTTGGCTTGTCCGAGTGTGCAAGTGAGCGCGTGAACTTGCCGGTTGACGTTGGATTCGGCGACATGATCCAGATCGATCAGCGTGAGCGCGCCCACACCGCTGCGGGCCAGTGCCTCGGCGGCCCATGAACCCACGCCGCCGATGCCGGCCACCGCCACGTGCGCGCGCCGGATGCACGCCGCGCCTGCCGCGCCATAAAGCCGCGCCAGACCGCCAAAGCGCCGTTCGAGGTCGGCTTGTGGCGCAACGGATTCAAAGGCGGCGAGCATGCGAGCGATTGTAGGAAGGCGGCTGTCGTCCCCCTTATGACGGTGGGGGGCGGGTTGACGCTCAATGGCTTTTGGGTATGCCTCGAGATTCCTGAACCGGAAAGCAGACTGCCGATCAGCCCGGTTGGGCGAGCGCGCCGGGGCCGCGCAGGCTGGCGCGGAACGGGGCCGCCCTGCGCCCTTGCTGACGCCGGCCACCTGGCCCGCCATAGTTATTTGGAACTATCCGGCGTAGTCCTTCTGCCGTGCGGCGCTGGTTCCTCCGGCGGATAGGCAAACCCGCGTCGGCTGCCCACAATTGCCGTGTCACCCCATGGCAATTGCGCATATGGTTTCCACCACGTCTTCCTTCGTTCCGGTTGCATCTGAGCCGGTTCGTCCCAAGGCATGGAGCGTGCTGATCGTCAGCACATGGGCCTTTATGGTCTGCTTCATGGTCTGGATGATGTTTGCCGCCGTCGGCATTCCGCTGAGAAAGCAACTGGGCCTCAACCAGGCCGAATTCGGCTTGCTGACGTCGATGCCGGTACTTTCCGGTTCGCTCATTCGCGTGCCGCTGGGCATCTGGACCGATCGCTACGGCGGGCGCATCGTCATGACCATTTTGCTGGCGATTTCGGTCCCGGCAACCTGGTTTATTGCGTATGCCACGCAGTACTGGCAGTTTCTGGTGATTGGGCTGCTCATGGGGCTTGCCGGCGGCTCGTTCTCGGTCGGCACGCCTTATGTCGCCCGCTGGTTTCCTAAGCGGCTGAAAGGCACCGCGATGGGCGTGTTCGGCGCGGGCAATTCGGGCGCGGCCATTAACAAGTTCCTGGCGCCGGCGCTGATCGTGGCTTTCGGCTGGAAGGCGGTGCCGCACGTCTATGCGGCGATCATGCTGGGCACGCTGATTCTGTTCTGGCTGTTCAGCGCGAGCGATCCGGCACATCGGGTGCCCAGCACCACGCGCTGGACGGATCAGCTGCGCGTGATGAAAGACCCCAAGGTGCTCAAGTACTGCCAGTACTACAGCTTCGTGTTCGGCGGTTATGTGGGTTTGAGCTTGTGGCTGTTGCAGTACTTCCAGGGTCAATACGGCATGGACATACGTGTTGCCGGGTTACTGACGGCCTGTTTTGCGCTGCCCGGTGGCGTAGTACGGGCCTTTGGCGGCGTGCTGTCGGACCGTTTCGGCGCGCACCGTACCACCTTTTGGGTGCTGCTGATCAGTTGGCTTTGCTTGCTCGCACTGAGCTATCCGGGGTTGAACGTTTACGTGTTCACCACGCTGCTGTTTTTGCTGGGCATCGTCGTGGCTGTGGGCAAGGCCAGCGTATTCAAGTACGTCGGCGACGAGTACACGGACAACGTAGGCGCGGTTAGCGGCGCGGTGGGGTTGGCCGGCGGTATGGGCGGCTTTTTGCTGCCGCTCATGTTCGGCTACCTGCAAGACCTGACCCATGTCCGCTCGACTGCCTTCATGTTGATGTTCGGCGTGGCGTGCGTGGCGCTGCTCTGGATGTACCTGACCGAGATGCGCCGCCCCGGCAATCCGCAGCCCTAAACCGGAATCCGCTTTCCGCGCGGCCTGCAACAGTTTTTCCATCAACACGACAGGAATCCACCCGTGAGCACAGTAACCAACCCTCGAATTCCAGAACCGCAAGGTAAAACGCTGACGGTATGGGAGCCTGAAGACCCATCGTTCTGGGAAAGCCAAGGGCGGGCCATTGCGCAGCGCAATCTGTGGATTTCGATTCCGGCGCTGCTCTTGTCATTTGTCATTTGGCAAGTCTGGTCGATTGCGGTGCCCAGCCTGAAACCGATCGGATTCAACTTTTCGCCCAGCCAGATGTTCTGGCTGGTGGGGCTGGCGGGGCTGTCGGGCGGTACGTTGCGGATCTTTTACTCCTTCATGGTGCCGATCTTCGGCGGACGGCTGTGGACCACGCTGGTCACGCTGTCGCTGTTGATCCCGGCCATCGGTATCGGCTACGCGGTACAGAACCCGGCAACGTCTTACTTCATATTCGCCATCTTGGCGCTGCTGGCGGGCCTGGGCGGGGGCAATTTCGCTTCTTCCATGGCCAACATTTCCTTCTTTTTCCCTCGTGCACACAAGGGTAATGCGTTGGGGCTTAACGCCGGGCTGGGCAATCTGGGGGTCAGCGTGGTGCAGTTGGTGGTGCCGCTGATCATCACCGTCGGCCTGTTTGGCGCACTCGGCGGCGACCCGCAAACGGCCAAGGCGGCCAACGGTGCCACGCACAACATCTGGCTGCAAAACGGCGCCTTTATCTGGGTACCGTTCATCATCGTTTGCGCGTTGGCGGCTTGGTTCGGCATGAATGACATTGCCAAGGCCAAGGCATCGTTTGCCGACCAGGCGGTGATTTTCAAGCGCAAACACAACTGGCTGATGTGCTGGCTTTACATGGGCACTTTCGGTTCGTTCATCGGCTACGCCGCAGCTTTTCCGGTGCTCACGCAAACGTTGTTTCCGGAAGTCTGGAGCAAGGTGATGCCATGGGTTTTCGTCGGCCCGCTGATCGGCGCGCTCTCGCGCTCGCTGACGGGCTGGCTGTCCGACAAGGTGGGGGGTGCGCGCGTTTCGCTGTGGGTGTTCATCGTCATGATCCTGTGCGTGCTGGGTGTGATTTATTTCATCAACATCAAATCCTTTCCGGGGTTCTACATCTCGTTCATGCTCCTGTTTCTGACCACCGGTGTGGGCAACGCCTCGACGTTCCAGATGATTCCCAACATCATGCGCCAGGAAATGATCCGGCTGATGCCCACGGCCACCCCGGAAGAACGTCAGCATGAAACCGAAAAGGAATCCGCCGCCATCACCGGTTTCACCTCCGCCATCGCCGCCTACGGGTTTTTCCTCATCCCTGCCGCCTATGGGCCGCTGGGGATTGGCCCCAAGAACGCGATGTGGATATTCCTGGCCTTCTACGTGGTCTGCGTCATCATCACTTGGGCGGTGTACGCCCGTCGAGGCGGCGTGCTGCATGACGTGGAGCGCTCCGGCCAGTTCTGGACACCAGGTCAAACCGGGAAATAGTCAATGCGGCCCATGACGATCGTGCCTTTGCCCCGGTCACCGGAAGGCCCAAGGCAGCGCCATGGCCGCTCGCTGTTTGGGGCCGCGTGTGCGGTGCCGTCATTTAACCGGATAGCACAAGTTCACACAGCCGCAGCGCGCTGCTCTGCTGCGAACCCCACAACATTGCCGATAGCGCTATGAGCCACTTTCTCGATCGACTGATGTATTTCTCCCAGCCGCGCGAACCGTTCGCGCAAGGTCACGGCCGTACCACCGGCGAAGACCGTACCTGGGAAGACGCTTACCGCAACCGCTGGGCGCACGACAAAATCGTGCGCAGCACCCACGGCGTGAACTGCACCGGCTCATGCTCGTGGAAGATCTACGTCAAAGGCGGCATCGTCACCTGGGAAACCCAGCAGACCGACTATCCGCGCACGCGCTGGGACATGCCCAATCACGAGCCGCGCGGCTGCGCGCGCGGCGCTTCGTATTCGTGGTACCTGTACAGCGCCAACCGCGTCAAATATCCCATGGTGCGCGGACGCCTGCTGGAGCGCTGGCGGGCCGCGCTCAAAGTGAGTCAGTCGCCCGTTGATGCCTGGGCGCTCATCGTGCAAGACCCGCAGGCGCGGCGCGACTATCAAAAAGCGCGCGGCATGGGCGGGTTCGTGCGATCGACCTGGGACGAGGTCAACCAGTTGATCGCGGCGGCCAACATTTACACCATCAAGACCTACGGACCTGACCGGATCATCGGCTTCTCGCCCATTCCGGCCATGAGCATGGTCAGCTACGCCGCCGGCAGCCGGTACCTGAGTCTGATCGGCGGCGTGTGCATGAGCTTTTACGACTGGTATTGCGATCTGCCGCCGTCCAGTCCGCAAGTCTGGGGCGAACAGACCGACGTACCCGAATCGGCCGACTGGTACAACAGCACCTACCTCATCGCCTGGGGTTCCAACGTGCCGCAAACGCGCACGCCTGACGCTCACTTCTTTACCGAAGTGCGCTACAAGGGCGCCAAGACGGTGGCTGTCACGCCCGATTACAGCGAGGTTGCCAAGCTCTCCGATCTCTGGCTGCATCCCAAACAGGGCACCGATGCGGCGCTGGCCATGGCGCTGGGGCATGTGGCGCTCAAAGAGTTTTACTTTGAACGGCGCAGTGCTTATTTCGACGAGTACGCGCGCCGCTATACCGATCTGCCGATGCTGGTATTGCTACGCGAGCACACGCTGGCCGACGGCAGCGTAACGCTGGTGCCCGACCGCTATTTGCGCGCAAGCGACTTCAACGGCGACCTCGGCCAGACCAACAACCCGGAGTGGAAAACCGTGGCCTTCGACGATACCGGACGGGCGGTGCTGCCGCACGGCTCAATCGGTTTCCGCTGGGGGCCGGAAGGACGTGACGACGCAGGCCGATGGAACCTTGAAGCGCGCGAGGCGCGCCACGGCGGCGAAGTCAAACTCAAACTTTCGGTGGCCGAAGACGGCGCGCAAACGTATGAAGTCGCCGACGTCGCCTTGCCCTACTTCGGCGATATTGCCCATCCGCACTTCACCGCCAATGCTTCGTGCCAAGGCGTCAACCGCGTGCGCGTGCCGGCGGCGAGGCTGCGCATCGGCAAAGGCGACCAGTCGCATGAGGCGCTGGTGGCGACCGTGTTCGACCTGCAAGCCGCGCAATACGGCATCGACCGGGGCTTCGGGTCGGGCGCGCGCGGCTACGATGAAAACGCGCCATACACCCCCGCATGGGCCGAATCCGTCACTGGCGTGCCGCGCGCGCAGATCATCCAGGTCGCGCGTGAATTCGCCGATAACGCCGAACGCACCCAAGGCCGCTCGATGGTCATCATCGGCGCGGGGATGAACCACTGGTACCACTGCGACATGAACTACCGCGGCATCATCAACCTGCTGATGATGTGCGGCTGCGTCGGGAAAAGCGGCGGCGGCTGGGCGCATTACGTGGGGCAGGAAAAGCTCCGCCCGCAAACCGGCTGGACGGCGCTGGCCTTCGCGCTCGACTGGATCCGTCCGCCGCGCCAGCAAAACAGTACCAGCTTCTTCTACGCCCACACCGACCAGTGGCGCTACGAGAAATTGCGCGTCGATGAAATCATCTCGCCGCTGGCTGACCCCAGCCAATGGAGCGGCAGTCTGATCGACTACAACGTGCGCGCCGAGCGCATGGGCTGGCTGCCCAGCGCGCCGCAGTTGCAGACCAATCCCATCACGATTGCGGCGGCGGCAGCGCAAGCGGGACTCGATCCCAAGGACTACGTGGTGCGGGGCCTCAAGGACGGTTCGCTGCGCATGAGCTGCGAAGACCCGGACGCCCCGGACAACTGGCCGCGCAACCTGTTCGTCTGGCGTTCCAACCTGCTGGGCAGCAGCGGCAAAGGCCACGAATATTTCTGCAAACACCTGCTGGGTACCGACAACGGCGTGCAGGGCAAGGATTTGGGCGCGGACGGCGCGCACCCCGAAGAAGTGACCTGGCATGCGCAGGCGCCGGAAGGCAAGCTCGATCTGCTGGTCACGCTTGACTTCCGCATGAGCACCACTTGCCTGTACAGCGACATCGTGCTGCCTACCGCGAGCTGGTACGAGAAGAACGACCTCAACACCAGCGACATGCACCCCTTCATCCATCCGCTGTCCGCGGCCATTGATCCGGTGTGGCAGGCGCGCTCGGACTGGGAAATTTACAAGGGGCTGGCCCAAGCCGTCAGCGAGCTATGCCCCGGCCACCTGGGCGTGGAAAAAGACGTGGTGCTCACGCCGCTGATGCACGATTCGCCCGCCGAGTTGGCACAACCTCTGGCCGTGCGCGAATGGAAGAAAGGGCAATGCGATTTGCTGCCGGGCAAGACCGCGCCGCAAATCGCCGTGGTCGAGCGCGACTATCCCAATCTCTACCGGCGCTTTACCGCGCTTGGGCCGCTGATGGACAAACTCGGCAACGGCGGCAAGGGCATCAACTGGAACACCGCCGACGAAGTGCGCCAACTGGGCGAACTCAACGGCGTCACGGCCGGCGAAGGGGCGACGCAAGGCATGCCGCGCATCGTCAGCGACATCGACGCCTGCGAAGTCATCCTGCAACTGGCCCCCGAAACCAACGGCCACGTGGCCGTCAAGGCATGGCAGGCACTGGCCAAAGCCACGGGACGCGAACACGCCCATCTGGCGCTGCACCGCGAGGACGAAAAAATCCGCTTCCGCGACATTCAGGCGCAGCCGCGCAAGATCATCAGCAGTCCGACCTGGAGCGGTATCGAAAGCGAAACCGTCAGCTACAACGCGGGCTACACCAACGTGCATGAACTGATTCCGTGGCGCACGCTCAGCGGGCGGCAACAGTTTTATCAGGACCACCCGTGGATGCTTGCCTTCGGCGAGGCCATGTCCAGTTACCGCCCGCCGGTCGATCTCAAAACCACCGGCGAACTGCACGGTATCCGCCCCAACGGCCACAAGGAAATTCTGCTGAATTTCCTCACGCCGCACCAAAAGTGGGGCATCCACAGCACCTATTCGGACAACCTGATGATGCTCACCCTCAGCCGGGGCGGGCCGATCGTCTGGCTCAGCGAAAGCGACGCGCGCGATGCGGACATTCAGGACAACGACTGGATTGAGCTGTTCAACGCCAACGGCGCAATCGCCGCGCGCGCGGTGGTCAGCCAGCGCATCAACCCCGGCGTGGCGATGATGTATCACGCGCAGGAAAAGATCGTCAACACGCCCGGTTCCGAAATCACCGGCATCCGCGGCGGCATCCACAACTCGGTCACGCGCGCGGTACTCAAACCCACGCACATGATCGGCGGCTACGCGCAGTTGAGTTACGGCTTCAACTACTACGGCACCATCGGCACCAACCGCGACGAGTTCGTGGTGGTGCGCAAGATGAATCGCGTGGATTGGCTGGACACGCCGCGCGGCGATCATTGAGGAGACGGCGATGAAAGTACGCGCACAAATCGGCATGGTGCTGAATCTGGACAAGTGCATCGGCTGCCATACCTGCTCGGTCACCTGCAAAAACGTCTGGACCAGCCGCCCCGGCGTCGAATACGCCTGGTTCAACAATGTCGAGAGCAAACCCGGCATCGGCTATCCCAAGGAATGGGAAAACCAGACCAAGTGGAACGGCGGCTGGATACGGCGCGCCGATGGTTCCATCGTGCCGCGGCAGGGCAGCAAGCTGTCGCTGCTGGCCAAGATATTCGCCAATCCCAACCTGCCGCAAATCGACGACTACTACGAGCCGTTCACCTTCGACTACGAGCATCTGCACACCGCGCCCGAAATGCAGGCCGCGCCGGTGGCCAGGCCGCGCAGCCTGATTACCGGCCAGCGCATGGACAAGATCGTCTGGGGGCCGAACTGGGAAGAAATCCTCGGTGGCGAGTTCCGCAAGCGCAGCCAAGACCACAACTTCGAGCAGGTGCAAAAGGACATCTACGGCCAGTTTGAAAACACCTTCATGATGTATCTGCCGCGTTTGTGCGAGCATTGCCTCAACCCGGCCTGCGTGGCATCGTGCCCGTCGGGTTCGATCTACAAGCGCGAAGAAGACGGCATCGTGCTGATCGACCAAGACAAGTGCCGCGGCTGGCGCATGTGCGTTTCGGGCTGTCCGTACAAGAAGATTTACTACAACTGGAAAACCGGCAAAGCCGAAAAATGCGTGTTCTGTTATCCGCGCATCGAGTCGGGCCAACCGACCGTGTGCAGCGAGACCTGCGTCGGCCGCATCCGCTACCTGGGCGTGCTGCTGTACGACGCGGACCGCATCGGACAGGCCGCCGGTGTCGAGCATGAGCAAGACCTGTACCAGGCGCAGCTCAATGTCTTTCTGGACCCGCATGATCCCGCCGTCATTGAACAGGCGCGGCGCGACGGCGTACCCGACAACTGGTTGCAGGCCGCGCGCACCAGCCCGGTGTGGAAGATGGCGATGGATTGGCAAATCGCCCTGCCGCTGCACCCGGAATACCGCACGCTGCCGATGGTCTGGTACGTGCCGCCGCTGTCGCCCATCACCAGCGCGGCCCAGGTGGGCGCGGTCGGCATGAACGGCGAAATCCCCGACGTGCGCCAGTTGCGCATCCCGGTGCAGTACCTAGCCAATCTGCTGACCGCCGGCGACGTGGCGCCGGTTACGCGGGCGTTGGAACGGCTGCTTGCCATGCGCGCCTATCAGCGCGCGGCGCACGTGGACGGTACGCCCAACCGCGCCGCCGGTGAGCAGGTGGGCCTGAGCGAAGCGCAGATCGCCGAGATGTACCGTGTGCTGGCAATCGCCAATTACGAAGACCGCTTCGTGATTCCGACCACGCACCGCGAATATGCGGAGAACACATTCGACATGCGCGGCAATTGCGGTTTCAGCTTCGGCAACGGGTGCAGCGACGGCAGTACCGAAGCCAGCCTGTTCGGCAGCCCGAAAAAACGCACCATCCCGATCAAGGCCGAGCTGTGAAACCTATGAGCACGCCCCTGATGACGCTGACGCTGCGGGCGCTGGCGCGCCTGTTGGGCTACCCCGATGCGTCTTTGCGCGCCGCGCTGGACGAGGTGCGCGCCGCACTGCACGCCGAGCGCGTTTTGAGTGCTCCATCGCTAGCCGCGGTCGATGCGCTGATTGACTGGATCGGCAGCCGGCCTCCGCTGGAAATTGAAGCCGCCTACGTCGAAACTTTTGACCGGGGCCGCGCTACCGCGCTGCACCTGTTCGAGCACGTGCATGGCGACTCGCGCGACCGCGGCCCCGCGATGATCGACCTGATCCGCACTTACGATGCCGCAGGCCTGTCTCTGGCCGAAGGCGAACTGCCCGACCATCTGCCCGTATTGCTCGAATTTGCTTCCACCCAGCCGCCGCCGCAGGCGCACGAATTCCTGGGCGAAACCGTGCACATCCTGCAAGCCATC
>Ga0209738_10000032_pt1 | contig 33556 bp, 25 predicted proteins | sample TergutNc150P5_FD_187289 | JGI IMG/M metagenome (GOLD analysis project Ga0209738, IMG submission 187289) | Nasutitermes corniger P5 segment gut microbial community from laboratory colony in Florida, USA - Nc150 P5 (SPAdes) (version 2) | ecosystem: Host-associated > Arthropoda: Insects >...
GACGAGGTGGAAACGCAGATCGAAGCCCTGCTTGACCAGCCGCTCGAATGCACCACCTCCGAATGGCTGGGCAAGGCGCGGCGGCTGGACGATGCGGGCGGGCGCTATATCGAGTTCTGCAAGAGCACGTTCCCGCAGGCGTTCAACCTGCACGGCATGAAGCTCGTGATCGATTGCGCGAATGGCGCGGCCTACGATATTGCGCCGCATGTGTTTCATGAGCTGGGCGCGGACGTGATTCCGATCGGCGTGTCGCCCAACGGCTTCAATATTAATGATGGCGTGGGCGCGACTGCACCGCATGCGCTGATTCACGCGGTGCGCACGCATGGCGCGGATATCGGCATTGCGCTGGATGGCGATGCTGACCGGCTGCTGGTGGTGGATGCGAACGGGCGGCTGTATAACGGCGACGAGCTGATTTATGTGCTGGTCAAGGACCGCATCGCCACGGACGGCAAGGTCGCTGGCGTGGTGGGCACACTAATGACGAACATGGCTGTTGAGCAGGCGCTGCAAGGCCTGGGCGTGCCGCTGGTGCGCGCGGCGGTGGGCGATCGTTATGTGCTTGAGCAGCTGCGTGAGCGCGGCTGGCAGATTGGCGCGGAAGGTTCTGGCCATATCCTGTCGCTGGACAGGCATACGACGGGCGACGGCATTGTGTCGGCCCTGCTCGTGCTGGCCGCGATGAAGCGCAACGGGCAAACGCTGGCGCAGCTGCTCGATGGCGTGACCTTGTTTCCGCAGTGCCTGGTCAACGTGAAGATCGTGCGCGGCGCAAACTGGAAAGATAACGCTGCCATCGGGCAGGCCATCCGTGACGCTGAAGCCGCGCTGGGCGACACAGGGCGCGTGCTGATTCGCGCCTCTGGCACCGAGCCGCTGTTGCGCGTGATGGTGGAGGCGCGCGATGGACGCGCCGCGAATCACCATGCGCAGGCGATCGCGGAGGTGGTGAAGCGGGAAATGGCGTGATCCGCGATCGCCTGCGAGCCTGCGAGCCTGTTGAGCTTATGAGGATGCTGAGCGCCGGAACAGCCGGATAACGAACAGCAGGATCACTGCGCCAATCACCGACGTGACGATCGAGCCGATCATGCCGCCGCCCAGTGAAATATGGAGCAGCCCCGACAGCCAGCCGCCAATGAACGCGCCAACGATGCCGACCACCAGATCGCCAATCAGGCCGAAGCCGCCACCTTTCACCAGCAGTCCGGCCACCAGGCCTGCGACGATGCCGATGATGATCCATGCAATAAAGCCGTGATGCATAGGAATCTCCCCTTGGGTAAACATAAGAAATTATCAAAAACAACAACTCTTGCCGCTGGCATTCTGGCCGCCAGTGCAGGCATTATGGAACCGGCGGCAGGGTGAAAGTGTGGCGGATGCGACACAAATTTACCAAACTTAACGTAATTTACCAAACATCCACACTGTAGGCAGGGCGTCGCGCACGGCGGCGGCAAGCTTCGGAGACATTTTTCATCCTTGTCATCTTCCTGTCATTAAAGGCCTTCAGGATGCACGTTGTGCAATGTGTGCAGTGCATTTTTCCTGGAGGCTACCCATGAGACTGACAAGACTGACAAGACTGTTGCAAGCCCTGCTTGCGGGCGCTGCTGTGGCCATGCTGGCCACGACCGCCGCGCACGCGAGCAGCATCACCGGGGCGGGCAGCACATTCGCCGCGCCGATCTACGCCAAATGGGCGGACGCTTACCGGCAATCCGGGGGCGCTAACGTGAACTATCAGGGGATCGGCTCGTCGGGCGGTATCAAGCAGATTATTGCGAAGACCGTGGATTTTGCCGGCTCGGATGCGCCGATGACGGAGGGCGATCTGGCCAGAAATGGCCTGTTCCAGTTTCCCACCGTGGTGGGCGGCGTGGTGCCCGCGATCAATGTGCCCGGCGTGAAGGCGGGCCAGCTGGTGCTGTCGGGCCGGCTGCTGGCCGATATCTATCTGGGCAGGATCAGGAAATGGAACGACCCGGCCATCGTGGCATTAAACCGCACGCTTCGGTTGCCGGATATGGCCATCACCGTGGTGCGCCGCGCGGATGGTTCGGGCACGAGCTTTATCTGGACGAATTATCTGGGCAAGGTCAGCCCCGAATGGAAGGCGAAGGTGGGCGAAGGGACGATCGTGCAATGGCCCGTTGGCGCAGGCGGCAAGGGTAACGACGGCGTGGCGGCGTTCGTGCAGCGCCTGCCTGGCGCCATTGGCTATGTTGAATGGGCCTACGCAAAGCAGAATCATATGACTTACGTGGCATTGAAAAACGCTGCGGGGGCAACCGTCGAACCCACCACGGAATCGTTCCGCGCCGCGGCGGCGAGCGCGAACTGGAAGAAATCGTTCTACCAGATCCTGACCAACGAGCCGGGCAGGAATGCCTGGCCCATCGTGGGCGCGACCTTCGTGTTGCTGCATACCCGCCAGGACAATCCTGAACAGGGCCGGGAAGTGCTGAAATTTTTCAGCTGGGCTTTCAGGAATGGCACGCCTGCCGCGAACCAGCTGGATTACATCCCGCTGCCCGCGCCCGTCATCAACGAAATTCGCGCGCAGTGGAAGGCCAGGGTGAAAGCCGCGAATGGCCAGCCCGTTGCGCCATGAAACGCCAGGAAAACCGCAGCGCGCTGGGCGACATCGTGTTTGGCGGGCTGGCGCGCGGGGCCGCCATCGTGACGCTGCTGTTGCTGTGCGGCATTATCGTGTCGCTGGTGATTGCGTCGATGCCGAGCATCCATCGGTTCGGCCTGGGCTTTCTGTGGGCCAGCCAATGGGATCCGCCCAGCGAGCAGTTCGGCGCGCTGGCGCCCGTGTGCGGCACGATCGTTACGTCGCTGATCGCGCTGGTGATCGCCGTGCCCGTTAGTTTCGGCATCGCGCTGTTTCTGACGGAACTCGCGCCCACCTGGCTGCGGCGTCCGCTGGGCATGGCCATCGAGCTGCTCGCGGCGATTCCGTCGATCGTTTATGGCATGTGGGGCCTGCTGGTTTTCGCACCGATGTTCTCGGCATGGTTCGAGCAGCCCGTGGGCAATGCGCTGGGCGACATGCCGGTGATCGGCGCATGGTTCCGGGGCGCGCCCATTGGCATTGGCATTCTGTGCGCGGGCGTGATTCTGGCGATCATGATCATTCCGTATATTGCATCGGTGATGCGCGATGTGTTCGATGTCACACCCGTGCTGCTCAAGGAATCGGCCTATGGCATCGGCTGCACCACCTGGGAAGTGATCTGGAATATCGTGCTGCCCTTCACGAAAAGCGGCGTGATCGGCGGCATCATGCTCGGGCTGGGGCGCGCGCTGGGCGAAACGATGGCCGTGACCTTCGTGATCGGCAACACGAACCTGCTGGAGAACCTGTCACTGTTCTCGCCCGGCAACAGCATCACGTCCGTGCTGGCCAACGAATTCGCGGAAGCCAGCCCGGGCCTGCATACGTCTGCGCTGATGGAGCTGGGGTTGATCCTGTTCGTGATGACCTTCATTGTGCTGGCGGTGTCGCGGATTTTGTTGCTGCGCCTGGAGCATGGGGAGCGTGCGAAATGAACGACAGACAGCGCACCATGCACGCGCGGCTACGGCGGCGGCGCATCAGGAATGCCGTGGCGTTGACCGCGTCGATGATGGCGATGACCTTCGGGCTGATCTGGCTGGTGTGGATTTTGTATACGACGCTCAGGCTGGGCATGGGCAGCGTCTGCCTGGGGTTGTTCGTGCAGTCCACGCCGCCGCCGGGTTCGGCGGGAGGCGGGCTGGCCAACGCAATCGCCGGCAGCCTGATGCTGGTCGGCGTGGCCACGGTGATCGGCGCGCCGCTGGGCATTCTGGTGGGCATCTATCTGGCCGAATATGGCAGGCAGTCATGGCTGGCCATCTTCACGCGCTTTATCAACGACATTCTGCTGTCCGCGCCCTCCATTGTGGTGGGTCTGTTCGTGTATGCGCTGATGGTGATGAAGCTTGGCCATTTCAGCGGCTGGGCGGGCGCACTGGCGCTGGCATTGCTCGAAATTCCCGTTGTGGTGCGCACGAGCGCGAACATGCTGGAGCTGGCGCCCGGCGCATTGCGCGAAGCTGCGTTTGCGCTGGGCATGCCGAAGTGGAAGATGATTCTGTCGATCACACTGAAAGCGTCGGCCTCGGGCATTGCAACGGGCGTTCTGCTGTCTGTTGCGCGGATTGCGGGCGAGACCGCGCCGTTATTGTTCACCGCGATGTCCAACCAGTTCTTCTCGCTGGACATGAACCAGCCAGTGGCGAACCTGCCGATGGTGATTTTCCAGTTTGCGATGAGCGCATATCCGCGCTGGCAGTCACTGGCATGGGCTGGCGTGTTTCTGATTACGCTGGGCGTGCTCGGGCTGAACATCCTGGCGCGCACGATCTTCCACAAAAACAGGGCTGAACCGGGCTAACAGGAGGGGGCAATCATGATGATGCAATCCATAAGCTTTGCCGCAGTGACATCGCCAAAGATCGAGGTCAGGGGGCTGAATTTTTTCTATGGAAAATTCCAGGCGCTGAAAGATATCAGCCTGAATATTCCCGCAGGCAGGGTCACGGCGTTTATCGGCCCGTCGGGATGCGGCAAGTCCACGTTGCTGCGCGTGTTCAACAAGATGTATGCACTGTATCCCGGCCAGCGCGCGGAGGGCGAAATCTGGATGGATGGCGAGAACCTGCTGACCTCCAGGCAGAACGTGGCGTTACTGCGCGCGCGCGTGGGCATGGTGTTCCAGAAGCCCACGCCGTTCCCGATGTCGATTTACGAGAACATTGCGTTTGGTGTGCGGATGTTCGAGAAACTCTCGCGCGCCGATATGGATGATCGCGTTGAATGGGCGCTGACGAAAGCGGCATTGTGGAACGAGGCCAGGGACAAGCTCGGCCAGAGCGGCTACAGCCTGTCGGGCGGGCAGCAGCAGCGGTTATGCATTGCGCGCGGCATTGCCATTCGCCCGGAAGTGCTGCTGCTCGACGAGCCGTGCTCGGCGCTTGATCCGATTTCGACGGGCCGCATCGAGGAGCTGATCGCGGAGCTCAAGCATGACTATACGGTGGTGATCGTCACGCACAACATGCAGCAGGCCGCGCGCTGCTCGGATTACACGGCGTACATGTATCTGGGCGAGCTGGTGGAATTCGGCGATACCGAGCGCATCTTCATCAAGCCCGCGCGCAGGGAAACCGAGGATTACATTACGGGCCGTTTTGGTTAAGGGAGGAGCTTTCATCATGGCGGATAAACATCTCTCCAGCCAGTTCGATGCAGATCTGAATCTGGTGTCCTCGCGCGTGATGGCGATGGGCGGCATTGTCGAGTCGCAGATCGTGAACGCGATGCAGGCGCTCGATGAATTCAACGACGTCCTGGCCGATGAAATCATCAGCACGGAAGGCACGTTAAACCAGATGGAAGTCGAAATTGACGAGGAATGCAGCAACATCATCGCACGCCGCCAGCCAGCCGCGCGCGATTTGCGGCTGCTGCTGTCCATCTCGAAAATGGTGGGCAACCTGGAGCGCGCGGGCGACGAGGTGGAAAAAATCGCGCGATGCACGAAGCGTCTGATGGAAGACAGCGACGCGCGCGTGATCAATATCGCGGAGATCAAGGTGTCCGGCGAGCTGGCCGTATCGATCCTGCGGCGCACGCTGGATGCGTTTGCGCGGCTCGATACCGTGGCCGCCGTGCAGATCGTGCATGACGACCGCGTGATCGACGAGGAGTTTCGCGCATTCGTGCGCAAGCTCATCACCTACATGATGGAAGACCCGCGCACGATCTCGGCGGGCCTGGATTTTCTGTTTATTGCGAAGGCCATCGAGCGCATTGGCGACCACGCGAAGGCCATTGCCGAGTTTATTATCTATATCGTGAAAGGCGCAGATGTGCGGCACCAGCGTGACCGGCTGGAACGCGAGGCGCTTGACTGACAGGTGGACGGAGATATCCCATGCCCAGCAACATTCTGATTGTTGAAGACGAGTTCGCCATTGCTGAACTGATCTGCGTGAACCTGCAACACGCAGGGTATTGCCCGATCCGCGCGGAAAGCGCCGAGCGCGCGCATGGGCTGATTAACGACATTCTGCCCGATCTTGTCCTGCTGGACTGGATGCTGCCCGGCAAATCGGGCGTGACATTCGCGCGCGAGCTGCGCCGCAACGAGCGCACGCAGCACATCCCGATCATCATGCTGACCGCGCGCGGCGACGAACAGGACAAGGTGCTGGGCCTGGAAACCGGCGCGGATGATTATGTGACCAAACCGTTCTCGCCCAGGGAACTGATGGCGCGCATCAAGGCGGTGCTGCGCCGCCGCGCGCCGCAACTGACCGATGACGTGGTGCAGATCAACGGGCTGACGCTCGACCCGGCGACGCACCGCGTTACGTCGCGCATTCATCTCGTGGATGGCGTGCAGCATGAGAGCGAAGTCCGCCTCGATCCTGGCCCCACGGAATTCCGCCTGCTGCATTTCCTGATGACGCACCCCGAGCGCGTGCACAGCCGCACGCAATTGCTCGACCAGGTGTGGGGCGATCATGTGTTCGTTGAAGAGCGCACGGTGGATGTGCATATCAAGCGCCTGCGCGCCGCGCTGAGGCCCTCCGGGCAGGACGCGCTGATTGAAACCGTGCGCGGCAGCGGCTACCGGCTGGCAAAAAGCGCGTAAATTACTGGCGTGAGCAACAGCAAATAGAAAGAAGCACGGGACATGAACATCATCTGGGCGCGTTCGCTGGTTTCGCTGATACTGCTTGCCATGGTGTGCGGCGTGGTGGGAGGGTGTTTCGGCGCGTGGGCCGCAGCGCTTGCGGCCATCCTTTTGCTGCTGGCGCTGTTTTTCTTCGACGTGGTGCATGAGCAGAAATTGTGGCGGCTGCTCGATGCGCCCGTGTATGGCGAAGTGCCCAGCGCGCCGGGCGCGTGGGGGGAAATCTTTTACCGGCTGCATAAACTGGCGCGGCGCTGGCACGAGCAGGTGCGCCAGGTCCAGCAGCAGCACATCCGTTTCATCCAGGCCATCCAGGCCTCGCCCAACGGCGTGACGATGCTCGATGCGCATGACCAGATCGAATGGTGCAACGCGATCGCCGGCGCGCATCTTGGCCTCGATACGAAACGCGACCAGCGCCAGCGCATCACGCACCTCGTGCGCCACCCCGAGTTCATTCGTTACCTGAATGCGCAGCAGTACGACGAAACATTGCTGATGCGCGGCATGGGCGAAAAGCGCCAGTCCGTGATCGCTGCGCAGGCGTTTCCCTATGGCGAAAACCACAAGCTGATCCTGACGCAGGACATCACCGAGCTGGAGCGCGCCAATGCGATGCGGCGCGACTTCGTGGCCAATGTGTCGCATGAACTGAAAACGCCGCTGACGGTGCTGTCCGGCTTTCTTGAGACGATCCGCGAATTGCCGCTGCCGGAGGCCGAGCGTCAGCGTTATCTCGATCTGATGGAACAGCAGGCGCTGCGCATGCGCACGATCGTCGCCGATCTGCTGACCCTGGCAAGGCTGGAGAGCGAGGCCATGCCGCCGGACGATCAGGTGGTGAACATGCGCGCGGTGCTCGCGCAGGTGCGCGAGGACGCGCAGGTGTTATCGGGCAACCGGCATCGCATCGCGGTTGCGTTCGACGATCATTTGAGCGTGACGGGCGTGGAAAAGGAAATCCTGAGCGCGCTGGGCAACCTGGTCACGAACGCGGTGCGCTATACGCCAGAGGGCGGCGCGATCCAGATAGCGTGGCAGCGGGAAAATGGCTGCGCAGTATTTTTCGTGACCGATAGCGGCATTGGCATTCCGGCGGCGCATATCCCGCGGCTGACCGAGCGGTTCTATCGCGTCGATCGTGGCCGCTCGCGCGATACGGGCGGCACGGGGCTGGGGCTGGCGATCGTCAAGCATGTCGTGCAACGGCATGATGCGCTGCTCGATGTGAAAAGCGAGGAGGGCAAGGGCAGCACGTTCATGGTGCGGTTTCCGGCAGCGCGGACAGTGCAGGGGTGAACGCAGGCCAACGCGCGCGCGCGTTACCATTCGCTGTTTGTCGTTTATCCATTTTTATCCCGTTTGTGCTGGAGTCTGTGCCGATGGCCACTCATGCCCCTTTGCTTGCCGCTGTTGATCTTGGCTCCAACAGCTTTCGCCTGATTATTGGTCGCGTCGAGGAAACGGCGGGCGCCAGCCAGATCTATCCGGTCGATACATTGCGCGAACCCGTGCGGCTTGCTGCGGGGCTGTCCGCAGACAAGGTGCTCGATCGCGCATCGCAGGTTCGCGGCTGGGATGCGTTGCGGCGCTTTGGGGAGCGGCTGGGCGGGTTCTCTGCTGAGCAGGTTCGCGCGGTGGCCACCAACACGTTGCGGGTGGCGAAAAACGCGCCCGCGTTTCTCGCCGAAGGGCAGGCCGCGCTCGGCTTTCCGATTGAAGTGATCGCAGGGCGCGAGGAAGCGCGGCTGATTTACGCGGGCGCGGCGAATTCAGTGCCGGCGATAGCGGGCAGGCGGCTTGTCGTCGATATCGGCGGCGGCTCCACCGAGTTCATCATCGGCGCGGGCTACACGCCCTTGCGCATGGAAAGCCTGTATATCGGCTGCGTGAGCCACAGCCGCACATTCTTTCCCGACGGCGAGGTGAGCGAGCACACGATGCGCCAGGCCGAGCTGGCCGCCGCGCGCGAAATACAGCTGATCTCCGCGGATTACCGCAAAACGGGCTGGGAGCAGGCCATTGGTTCATCGGGCACTGCGCGCGCGCTGGCGGAGCTGATCGAGGAAAACGGGTTCAATGACGCGGGCGTGCCGCATGGCATTTCGCGCGGCGGGCTGGTGCGGTTAAAGCACGCGCTTGTCAGGGCTGGTAACGTGAACCGCGCGAAGCTCGCTGCGCTGAAGCCGGACCGCGTGCCTGTGCTGGCGGGCGGCCTGGCGATCATGCTGGCGGTGTTCGAGGAGCTGAGGATCGATTATGCGGATACCACCGACGCCGCGTTGCGGCTCGGCGTGCTGTATGACCTGCTGGGCCGCTCGCAGCACGAGGATATGCGCACCGCGACCGTCACCAGTTTCATGCGCCGCTATCACGTCGATCGCGGCCAGGCCACGCGCATTGGCAAGCTCGCGGTCGCGCTTTATGACCAGCTCGAAGAACCCGGCGCGGAGCGCCGCGTGGAAAACCGGCGTCTGCTGGAATGGGCTGCGGCGCTGCACGAGATCGGGCTGTCGATCTCGCACAGCGCGTATCGCAAGCATTCGGCCTACATCATCAGCAATGCGGACATGCCAGGCTTCTCGCGCACCGACCAGGCGCAGCTGGCCGCGCTCGTGCTGGGCCATGTGGGCAAGCTCGGCAAACTCTCGCAGCAGCCCGAGCTGCAATGGCCGCTGCTGTTCTGCCTGCGGCTGGCCGCGCTGCTGTGCCGCCAGCGCGCCGCAGCGGGCCTGCCAGCGATCGCGGTGGCGCGGCGCAAGCGCGGTTATGAAGTGCGCCTTCCCGGAAAATGGGTGCAGAACCACCCCCTGACCGATTACAACCTGGCGCAGGAAGCCGCAGAATGGGAGCGGGCAGGCGCGCCGTACCGGGTGATTCATACGCAGGGATGAGGGTTGTGCATTGCCTGCGCGCGCTGTTTTGCTGGCATCCGGGCCTGGGGAAGCTTGGAGAAAAAGGGGCTTCCAGGCTATAATTGGCAAGTTTCAGGCAGATTAACCCGCACCTTGGCGCTTCCCGCCCTCATACCGTTCATCCGCCACGCAGGTCGGCAGCCGGGGTGTTCCCCAAGGAGTTTCCCGTGTTGCCGTCTTTTCCTCCCGCCCTGCTCGCGCTTGCCGACGGCACGGTTTTTCGAGGGTATTCCATCGGCGCGTCGGGCCATACCACCGGTGAGGTCGTGTTCAACACTGCGATCACTGGTTACCAGGAAATCCTGACCGACCCGAGCTACGCGCGCCAGATCGTCACGCTGACCTATCCGCATATCGGCAACGTTGGCGTGAATGACGAAGATATTGAATCCACCAGCGCGCAGATCCACGCCGCAGGCCTGATCGTGCGCGATTTTCCCGCGCTTGCGTCGAATTTCCGCATGACGCGCACGCTCGATGCGTATCTGCGCGAGGCGGGCGTCGTGGCGATTGCCGGCATCGATACGCGCCAACTTACGCGCACGCTGCGCGAGAAGGGCGCGCAGGGCGGCGCCATCCTGACGGGCAGCGACGATGAGAACCAGGCGCTTGCGCTGGCCCGTTCGTTCCCGGGCCTGATGGGCATGGACCTGGCGAAGGTCGTTTCCACCGCGCAGCCGTTCACCTGGAAAGAAACCGAATGGCGCCTGGGCGCGGGCTATGGCGTGCAGGGCGCGCCGAAATATCGTGTGGCGGCGTATGACTTCGGCGTGAAGCGCAACATCCTGCGGATGCTGGCCGAGCGCGGCTGCGAAGTCACGGTGCTGCCCGCGCAAACCCGCGCGGAGGATGCGCTGGCGCTCAATCCCGATGGCATCTTTCTGTCCAATGGCCCCGGGGATCCTGAGCCGTGCGATTACGCAATCGCCGCAGCCAGAACCTTTATCGAACGCGGCGTGCCGCTGTTTGGCATTTGCCTGGGGCACCAGATCATGGGGCTGGCCGTGGGCGCGAAAACGGTGAAGATGAAAACCGGCCATCACGGCGCGAATCATCCCGTGAAAGACCTGGCCGACGGGCGCGTCGTGATTACGTCGCAGAACCACGGCTTTGCGGTGGATGCGGCCACCTTGCCCGCGAATGCGCGCGTCACGCATCTGTCGCTGTTCGATGGCACCTTGCAGGGCTTTGCGCTGACCGACAAACCAGCGTTCTGTTTTCAGGGCCACCCGGAAGCATCGCCCGGGCCGCACGATATCGGTTATCTGTTCGATCGTTTCATCGCGCTGATGAGCGAGGGCCGCGCGCGTTTCTCGCGCGCCTGACCGCGCGCGACGCTGCAACGCCACGAAAGGATCGCGTCCATGTTCGCTCACGCGCTCGGCATCATGAACCTGTGGACTTACGTGCTCGGCGCGTTCGTGATCATTCTGCTGCCTGGCCCGAACTCGATGTATGTGCTGGCCGTTGCGGCGCGGCGGGGCGTGCGCCACGGGTATCATGCGGCGTGCGGCGTGTTCGTGGGTGATTTCATCCTGATCTCGCTGACGGCGGCGGGCGCGGCGTCGTTATTGCACGCGAATCCGGTGCTGTTTTCGGCGCTCAAATATGTGGGCGCGGCGTATCTGCTGTATCTGGGCATCGCAATGCTGCGCGGCGCGCTGGTGCGCATTTATGCGCGCGCTGACGATGACCGCGCCGTGGCGCAGGATGCGGATGTGCGCAAGGCCAGTGAGGCCAGCGAGGCATACCCGTTCAGGAAGGCACTGGCGATCAGCCTGCTCAATCCGAAGGCCATCCTGTTTCTGCTGTCGTTCTTTGTGCAGTTCGTTGATCCGGCGTATCCGCATCATGTGCTGCCGTTTTTCGTGCTGGGCGCCATTCTGCAATCGTTCAGTTTCATTTATCTGACCGTGCTGATTTTTTCGGGCGCGCAGCTCGCCGCGCAGTTTCATCGTCGCCACAAGGTGGCGGCGGGCGCGATGGGCATGGTCGGTAGTCTTTTCATCAGTTTCAGCGTAAAGCTTGCGCTGGCCACCCTCCGCTAGCTGGTTAGTTAGTTCGCTGATATTTTTTGCATCCTCATCATGCCAAAACGCACAGACATAAAAAGTATTCTCATCATCGGCGCAGGCCCGATCATCATCGGCCAGGCGTGCGAGTTCGATTATTCGGGCGCGCAGGCGTGCAAGGCGTTGCGCGAGGAGGGCTATCGCGTCGTCCTTGTGAACAGCAATCCCGCGACGATCATGACCGACCCTGCCACGGCGGATGTGACCTATATCGAACCCGTGACCTGGGAAGTGGTCGAGCGCATCATCGCGCGCGAGCGGCCCGATGCCATCCTGCCGACCATGGGCGGCCAGACCGCGCTGAACTGCGCGCTGGATCTGTATCACCACGGCGTGCTGGAAAAATACGGGGTCGAACTGATTGGCGCGTCGCCCGAGGCGATCGACAAGGCCGAAGACCGCCAGAAGTTCAAGGACGCGATGACGAAGATTGGCCTGGGCTCCGCAAAATCGGGCACCGCGCATTCGATGGAAGACGCGCTGAAAGTGCACGCGGAAATTACGGCGGCCACGGGCACGGGCGGTTATCCGGTGGTGATTCGCCCGTCGTTTACGCTGGGTGGCTCGGGTGGTGGCATTGCGTATAACCACGAGGAATTCGAGGAAATCTGCAAGCGTGGTCTGGATCTGTCGCCCACGCACGAGCTGCTCATCGAGGAATCCCTGCTCGGCTGGAAAGAGTTCGAGATGGAAGTGGTGCGCGACAAAAAGGATAACTGCATCATCGTGTGCTCGATCGAGAATCTCGACCCGATGGGCGTGCACACGGGCGACTCGATTACCGTCGCGCCCGCGCAGACCCTGACCGACAAGGAATACCAGATCCTGCGCGACGCATCACTGGCGGTATTGCGCGAGATTGGCGTGGACACCGGCGGCTCGAACGTGCAGTTTGCGATCAATCCGCAGAATGGCCGGATGATCGTGATCGAGATGAATCCGCGCGTGTCGCGCTCCTCCGCGCTCGCGTCGAAGGCCACGGGTTTCCCGATTGCGAAAGTCGCTGCGAAGCTCGCGGTGGGCTATACGCTGGACGAGCTGAAAAACGAAATCACCGGCGGCGCAACGCCCGCGTCGTTCGAGCCGACGATCGATTATGTCGTCACGAAGATTCCGCGCTTTGCGTTCGAAAAATTCCGCGAGGCTGACCCCAGGCTGACCACGCAGATGAAGTCCGTGGGCGAAGTGATGGCCATTGGCCGCACATTCCAGGAATCGTTCCAGAAAGCCTTGCGCGGCCTGGAAGTGGGCGTGGACGGGCTGGATGAAAAAAGCGCGAGCCGCGACGAGATCGTGCGCGAGATCGGCGAGCCTGGCCCCGAGCGTATCTGGTATGTCGGCGATGCATTCCGTATCGGCATGACGCGCGAAGAAATTTTCGATGAAACTTCCATCGACCCGTGGTTCCTTGCGCAGATCGAGCAGATCATCGTCAATGAAAAGGCGCTTTCCGGGCGCGCATTGTCGAGCCTGTCGAAAGAAGAGCTGAAATATCTGAAGCAGGGCGGTTTTTCCGACCGGCGCCTGGCGAAGCTGCTGCATGTGAAGCCCGCAGACGTGCGCGCGCAGCGCATCGCACTGAATGTGCGGCCCGTTTATAAACGCGTGGATACTTGCGCGGCGGAATTCCCGACAAAGACAGCGTATATGTATTCGACCTACGAGGAAGAATGCGAGGCGCAGCCCACGGATCGCAAAAAGATCATGGTGCTGGGCGGCGGGCCGAACCGCATTGGCCAGGGCATCGAGTTTGATTATTGCTGCGTGCACGCGGCGCTGGCGATGCGCGAAGATGGTTATGAAACCATCATGGTCAACTGCAATCCCGAAACCGTATCGACGGACTATGACACCTCCGACCGCCTGTATTTCGAGCCATTGACGCTCGAAGACGTGCTGGAGATCGTGGACAGGGAAAAACCGCTGGGCGTGATCGTGCAGTATGGCGGGCAGACGCCGCTGAAACTGGCGCTGGACCTGGAGGCCAATGGCGTGCCGATCATCGGCACATCGCCGGACATGATCGACGCGGCGGAAGACCGCGAGCGCTTCCAGAAGCTGTTGCAGGACCTGGGGCTGCGCCAGCCGCCCAACCGCACCGCGCGCGCCGAGGATGAAGCGCTGAAGCTGGCTGACGAAATCGGTTATCCGCTGGTGGTGCGCCCCTCCTATGTGCTGGGCGGGCGCGCGATGGAAATCGTGCACGAGCCGCGCGATCTGGAGCGTTACATGCGCGAGGCGGTGAAGGTCAGCAACGATTCTCCCGTGCTGCTCGATCGCTTTCTGGACGATGCGATCGAATGCGATGTGGACTGCATCTGCGATGGCGCCGCAGTGTTTATCGGCGGCGTGATGCAGCATATCGAGCAGGCCGGCGTGCATTCGGGCGATTCGGCGTGTTCGCTGCCGCCGTATTCATTGTCGGAAAAAACGGTGGTGGAGCTCAAGCGCCAGACCGCCGCGATGGCCCGGGCGCTGAACGTGGTGGGCCTGATGAATGTGCAGTTCGCCATCCAGCAGGCCACGCGCGGCGATGGCTCGAAAGAGGATGTGATCTACGTGCTCGAAGTCAATCCGCGCGCCTCGCGCACGGTGCCCTATGTGTCGAAGGCCACCGGGCTGCAACTGGCGAAGATCGCCGCACGCGCGATGGTCGGCCAGACGCTGGCGGCGCAGGGCATCACGCAGGAAGTCACGCCGCCGTATTTCAGCGTGAAGGAAGCGGTGTTCCCGTTCATCAAGTTCCCGACGGTGGATCCGGTGCTCGGCCCGGAGATGCGCTCGACCGGCGAGGTGATGGGCGTGGGCGAAACGTTTGGCGAGGCGCTGTTCAAGTCGCAGCTCGCGGCGGGTTCGCGCCTGCCCGAAATGGGCACGGTATTGATTACCGTGACGGACAACGACAAGCCCAAGGCCGTCGAAGTCGCGCGGATGCTGCACGAGCTGGGTTATCCCGTGGTCGCCACGCGCGGTACGGCGGCGGCGATCAGCGCAGCGGGCGTGCCGGTGCGGGTCGTGAACAAGGTCAAGGATGGCCGCCCGCATATCGTCGATATGATCAAGAACGGCGAGATTGCGCTGGTGTTTACGACGGTCGATGAAACGCGCACCGCGATTGCCGATACGCGTTCGATCCGCATGAGCGCGCAGGCCAACCGCGTGACGTACTACACCACGATGTCCGGCGCGCGCGCAGCGGTCGAAGGGCTGCGTTATCTGAAAGACCTGGAAGTCTATAATTTGCAGGGGCTGCACGCCCGCCTGCACTGACACACTGAAAAGCTGAAAACTGAGAACTGAGAACTGAGAACTGAGAACTGAGAACTGAGAACTGAGAACTGAGAAACTGAATTGCTTATGAGTACTGTCCCACTAACGAAGCGTGGCGCTGACCAGTTGCGCGAGGAATTACGCCGGCTGAAGTCCATCGAGCGCCCAGCGGTAATCAACGCGATTGCCGAGGCGCGCGCGCAGGGCGATCTGTCCGAGAACGCCGAGTACGAAGTCGCCAAGGAGCGGCAGAGTTTTCTGGAAGGGCGCATCGAGGAGATCGAGTCGAAGCTGTCGGTCGCGCAGATTATCGACCCCGCCACATTGAGCGCGGAGGGCCGTGTGGTATTTTCCTCCACGGTGCAGCTCGAAGACCTGGAATCGGGCCAGACCGTCACCTACCAGATCGTGGGTGATGACGAGGCGGATCTGGAACATGGGCTGGTTTCGGTCAGCTCGCCGATTGCGCGCGCGTTGATCGGCAAGTCTGAGGGCGATGTGGCCGAAGTGCGTGCGCCAGGGGGCGTGCGCGAATATGAAATTATCGAGGTGCGGTATGTCTGATATTTCTACTCCTGCTTCAACTTCAACTTCAACTCCGGCTCCGGCTGCTGCTTCCGCTTCTTGCTGCGCGTGTCAGCGCGACTGTAGTTTTCTGGCGCGCCCGTTTGGCCTGCTGGCCATGCTGTGGGTGGGCAGCCAGCTGACGATCGGTTATGTGGTGGCGCCGCTGCTGTTCAAGTCGCTTGACCGCACAACGGCGGGATCCATCGCGGCGAAAATGTTTTTCATCGAAGGCTTTCTCGGCGCGGTATGCGGCGTGTTGCTGCTGGGGTTGTGCAATGCGTTCGTGCGGTGCGGCATTCGCGCTTACCGGCCCCTGCGCTGGCTGGTGGTGGGCATGCTGCTGTGCGTGCTGCTGGGCTATTTTGCGTTGCAGCCATTCATGAACGCCATTCGTGAGGCGGCGATGAACGCGGGCGTGGATATTGCGCACTTCTCGCAGGCGGGGCGCTTTAACATGCTGCACGGCATTTCCATGTTCTTCTATCTGGTTCAAAGCGTGCTGGGCATTCTGCTGGTGTGGCTGTCGTCAGCGCAGCTGCGCGGGCGCAACGACGCGTGCTGAAATGCCTGAGCAGCATGATCTTTCGGCGATACAGCAGGCCTGCGATCAGCTGGCCAGCCAGGGGCGCGCCGAGGAACTGCTGCAATGGGCCGACCGGGCGCTGGCCCAGAAGCCGGGCGACCTGGGCTTCACCAGTTTTCGCTCCCTTGCGCTGAACCTGCTGGGGCGACACAGGGAGGCCGCCGGGCTGTGGGCGCACGATGCCCCGACAGCGCAGGAAGATGCCGCGCTGAACCGGCTGCGCATGGGCTACAGCCTGATGATGGCCTGTGATTACACGCAGGCCATTGCGGTGCTCAACGAAGCGCGGCAGATGGCTGCGGGCGCGGGGCAGGGCGTTCAGCGCATGGTGCATGTGGAGGCCATGCATTATCTGGGCGAGGCCATGCTCAAGGCGGGCGATCCGCGCGGCTTTACCTACTGGCTGATGCGCAATGAAAATCCGCATTCGGCGGCCTGCTATGACCCGGAGGATATTCCAACGTGGCAGGGCGAAACGCAAAAGGAGCTGCGCGGGCGTCGCGTGCTCATCACGAACCAGCTGGGTTTTGGCGATAACTTTCTGCTGCATGCCTGCATGCGGGACTGGCTCGATGCGGGCGCGCAGGTGATGTTCCTGTGCGACTTGCAGATCCACGCGTTGATGCAGGCGTCCTTTCCCCAGTGCGAGGTGCTGGCCGCGCCGCGCCCGTCGCAGTATCACGGGCCATTGCCGCAGGAGTTGCAGGCGCGCGTGCAGGAATTCGCGCCCCAGCTGCATGGCACGTTATTGCATCTGCCGTTGCTGCGTGTGGCGAGCGCCGCGCCGGGCTATCATTTCACGCCCTATATTCACGCCTCGCACGACAAACAGCAGGTTGCCGCCCAATGGGCCAGCGCGCTGCGCGCGCAGCATCCCGGGAAAAAACTGGTGGGGGTGTTCTGGGATTGCTGCCATCATCACCTTCCCGGCACCAGCAGCACGATGCACTGGTGGGCCAAACGTCGCAGCCTGCCGCTGGATGCGGTGAGCGAGTTCGTCACGGATGCCGCCATTGCACAGCATGTCCATTTTGTGAACCTGCATCATCCGATCATCGAAAAATATATTGGTGCGCCAGCGGACAACCTCAGCCGTTATACGCCGGGCATCTGGGATTTCGACGACACGGCAGCCTGTACGGGCCAGCTGGATGCGGTGCTGGCCGTGGATTCCGCCGTGGCCAATCTTGCCGCGATGATGGATGTGCCGGTGTGCGTGCCCGTCAATACATCCAGTGACTGGCGCTGGGGCTGCTGTGGCACGGCCAGCCCATGGCTGGACAACGTGATGGTGTTGCACCAGGCCCGCGAGGGCGACTGGACGCCCGTGGTGCAGGGCATTACCGCATGGTTGATGGGGCTGCCCCATCGCTGGGCAGATAAATAAAACCGTGGAATAAATTGATTGAATAAAGTGGTTGGCATGACTGAAGTTTCCGATATTTCTTCCATTTTTCAGCAGTGCAGTGAGCTGTACCAGCAGGCCAGGGCAAAGGAGCTGCTCCAGTGCGCGGATCAGGCACTGGCGATGCGGCCCAATGAAGTGGCTTTCATCACGTTCCGTCTGTCGGCGCTTTATCTGCTGGGGAAATATGCCGAAGCTGCGGCCCTGTGGCAGAGCGCGCCCGCGTGCCGGAACAATCCTGCGCCTTACTGGATGCAGGCGGGTTACTGCCTGATGATGGCAGGCGATCTGAAGCAGGCGATTGCGTTATTGCGCGATGCGCAGCAGAAAGCAATCGCTGGGGGTGCGCAGGATACGGCGCGGGAGATCGACAGCTATCTGGGCGAGGCCATGCTCAAGGCGGGCGACCCGCAAGGCTTCACACACTGGCTGCGGCGCAACGACGCCGGCATGACCGCCACGGGGAATTATTGCCCGGCGGACATTCCTGCATGGTCTGGCGAAATGGATCTGAAGGGCAAGCGCGTGCTCGTCACGCATCAGCTGGGGTTTGGCGATAATTTTTTGCTGAACGCCTGTGTGCAGGACTGGCTCGATGCGGGCGCGACCGTGATGATTTCATGCGACGCACAGATTCATGCATTGATGCAGGCGTCACTGCCGGCGTGTGAAGTGATCAGCGCGCCGCGGCCATTGCAGATACATCAGCCCTTGCCTGATGCGCTGCGCGCGCCGGTGCAGGCCTTCGCGCCACATCTGCACGCGACATTGCTGCATCTGCCTTTGCTCAAGGCCGCGCGCGCCACGGCGGGCTACCGCTTCTCGCCCTACATTCGTGCTTCCCATGCGAAGCAGCAGATCGCTGCCGAATGGGCTGCGGAACTGCGCGCGCAACACCCCGGGAAAAAACTCGTCGGGCTGTTCTGGGATTGCCACCAGCGCCATGCGCCCGATGCGGACCACACGCTGCGGTGGTCGGCCACGCGCCGCAGCCTGCCGCTGGAGGCGATCAACCGGCTGGTCACGGATCCGGCCATCGCCAGCCAGGTGCATTTCGTGAGCCTGCAACATCGCATGGTGCAGGAGGAAGCGGGCAGCCCGGTGGGCAATGTCAGCAACTATCTGTGCGGCATCCAGGACTTCGATGACACGGCGGCCTGCATTGGCCAGCTCGACGCGGCGCTGGCCGTGGATTCCTCCGTGGCCAATCTGGCGTTGATGGCGGGCAAGTCCACCTGCGTGCCCGTCAATACCTCCAGGGAATGGCGCTGGGGCTGCTGCACAACCGCCAGCCCGTGGTTCGACAACGCAACGATCCTGCAACAGACCCACGAAGGAGACTGGGAACCCGTGGTGCGGGATATTGCTGCGTGGTTAATGCAGCGCAGTGGCGCGCGCGATCATCTGCTGAACCTGGGATGACGCATGGATGGGAATCAGTTCAATGTCGGGATGCGCATTTGCATAAACGCGGAAGATCTCGTCGGCGAACGCCTGCCCCACTGATTCGATACCCGCAAAATCGAACAGCACAGTCTCGAATTTATCGAGCCTGGTCAGCAGGCGCTGAGCCTGGGAGCGGGAGACCAGCCCTTCCTGCCCCAGGCGCGCCAGCTCGACCGGCACCACGGTTTTGTTGAATGCGTATTCATCGGGCGCGGCAAATTCGTCGAATATATTCCTGAGCAGGCGCGGCGTATGATTGCCATGCTCCATCACGACCAGCGTTCCCGCTTTTTTTGTGTCTCGCCTGGATTCAGAAAGAAAATTTTTCTCTCCTGCCTTGTGATCGAAAACCAGATCGCCTGAGATGATCTGGAATACATCGAAAGCGTGCGTGGAAAAGAATACTCCCTCGCCCGTGTGATTGGCTGGGTCAGTCGTCAGTTTCCCTTTGGCCAGTTCCAGGATGGCCTGCCGTTGATCCGGCAGATTGCGCAGGCGCGAAATCCTTTCGAAAATTCCTTCACCGTTGTCTTCAATCTGCACCTGCGTACTCCCGGGGCGTACCTGTGCGCTGATCGTGACGGCGCTGCCCTGCGAATGATCGCGGGCATTGTTGAGCATTTCGGTGAATCCGTATTCCATGATTCCCAGCGCTTCGCTTCCCATATATCTGGAAAATACGGGCTGGAACTGCTGGCTCCAGACAACGTGCTCTTCAAGCCCTTCAAGAGGCAATGTGACACTGTGCGCGAGCAGGACGGGTTGCTCGTATAGCCTGGGGCGAGTTCCCGCAATGTCTTTCAGGATGCGTTGCCTGACCAGGCGCGTCAACAACAGGGACGCGGCCTGCCGGGTGATTTTCTTCGCGTCCTGGAGGGGCTTGCTCAGCGCGGTTGGCGTTCCGCAGGCGAAATTCTTCCATAGAACCCTGCTGACTTCAGGTTCCATCCGGGCGAGATATTCTGTAAGTTGCTCTGCGTTTTCTGGCTCTGGTTTCATGTCAAGTTGATTCCGCCTGTTTGTCAAGTTGAACATGCTGCTTTGTCAAGTAATTTTATCAGCACTTGACAAAGCTGTCATCAGCCACGCTGCTGCCCCATCCCGCTGTGCCGCAGTAACGCGTCGATCGTTGGCTCGCGGCCACGGAAGGCCCTGAACGATTCCATCGCGGCGCGGCTGCCTCCGACTTCCAGAATCTCGCGGCGATAACGCGCGCCCGTGGCGGCATCCAGCACGCTGCCCGAGGCTGCCTGAGCGGCTTCCTCGAAGGCGGCATACGCATCGGCGGATAACACTTCGGCCCATTTGTAGCTGTAATACCCTGCGGCGTAACCGCCCGCGAAAATATGGCTGAACGTGTTGGGCCAGCGCGAGAACGGCGCTTGTGGCATCACGTGATAGCGCGCGTTGATCTCGCGCGCCAGGTCGTTGGCCGTTTTGTCGCCCATCGGATCGAAATCGACATGCAGCGCCATATCGAACATCGCCAGCGTGACCTGCCGCAACGTGGCCAGGCCGCTGTGGAAATTGCGCGCGTCGAGCATCCTGTCGAACAATGCGCGCGGCAACGGTTGCGCGGTCTGCACATGCGATGTCATGCTGCAAAGCACGTCCCATTCCCAGCAGAAATTTTCCATGAACTGCGAGGGCAATTCCACGGCGTCCCATTCCACGCCGTTGATGCCGGACACGCCCAGCTCGTCCACGCGCGTGAGCATATGGTGCAGGCCGTGCCCGAATTCGTGGAACAGCGTGCTGACCTCATCGTGCGTGAAGCACGCAGGGCGGCCACCCACGGGCGCGCTGAAATTGCAGACCAGATACGCCACCGGCGTCTGCACGGTGTGCGCATCGAGGCGGCGGCGCGTGCGCGCGTCGTCCATCCACGCGCCGCTGCGCTTGCCTGCGCGCGCGTACAGATCAAGATAGAACTGCGCGACGAGCGTGCCGTCAGGATTCTCGATGCGGAAAAAACGCACATCAGGGTGCCAGGCGTGTGCATCATCCGGGCGGATATGGATGCCGAACAGGGCCTGCGCGAGCTGGAACAACCCTTTGAGCACGAAGTCCTCAGGGAAATACTGCTTGACCTCGTTTTCCGAAAACGCATAACGCTTCTGGCGCAGCCGCTCGGAGGCAAACGTCACGTCCCACGGTTGCAGCTCAGTGAGACCCAGCTCGCGCGCCGCGAAGTCCTGCAATTCCTGCCAGTCCTTTTGCGCGTAAGGTTTTGCACGTGTGGCGAAGTCCTCCAGAAACGCCATCACGTGCTGTGGCGATTCGGCCATCTTCGGCTCAAGCGACACCTGCGCGTAATTGCGATAGCCCAGCATTGTCGCTTCCTCGGCGCGCAGTTTCAGCGTTTGGGCGATGATCGCCGTGTTGTCCCATTCAGGCTTGCCGTTTGCATATTGCGTACCCAGCCCGGAGGCGCGCGTCACCCAGGCGCGATACATGGCCTCGCGCAACGCGCGGTTTTCCGCATACTGCATCACCGGAAAATACGACGGGAAATGCAGTGTGAATGCCCAGCCACGCAGGTTCTCGCGCGAGGCCGCTTCACGTGCGGCGGCGATCACATCCTCGGGCAGCCCTGCCAGTTGCGCTTCGTTGGTGACGAGATACCGGTAAGCATTGGTGGCATCGAGTGTGTGGTCGGAGAAGTCCTTGGCCAGGGCCGCCTGGCGTTCCTGCAATTGCGCGAAATGCGGTTTTTCGTTTTCAGGCAGTTCCGCGCCGCACAGGCGAAAGTCGCGCAGCGCATTGTCGATAATCTTGCGGCGCTCGGGATGCAGCTGCGCAAACGCGCTGCTCGCCGCGATCGCCCTGTATTTTTGATACAGCGCAAGATTCTGCCCGAGGCTCGACCAGAATTCGGTCACGCGCGGCAGGTTCTCGCCATGCACGGCGCGCAATTCGGGCGTATCCGCGACGGCGTTCAGATGGCCCACGATGCCCCAGGCGCGCGACAGGGGTTCGGTCGCACGCTCCACAGGCTCGATCACATCGTCCCAGGAGGCGGGCGTGACGGGCAGGCTCGCGCGCTCCACGGCGGCCCGGGCGTTATCGAGCAGCACATCCAGCGCGGGCGTGACATGCTCAGCGCGAATCTCGCCAAAACGCGGCAGGCCGGTGAAGTCGAGCAGCGGGTTGTGATGCGGGTCGTGCAGATCGGGCATATCAGGCATATCAGGCCTCATGGGTATCGCCTGCCGCAATGCGCTCGGCGGCTTCGATCGTGTTTACCAGCAGCATCGTGATCGTCATCGGGCCGACGCCGCCGGGCACGGGCGTGATATATCCCGCCACTTCCCGCACCGGGGCGAAGTCCACATCGCCGCACAGCTTGCCCATATCGTTGCGGTTCATGCCCACGTCGATCACGCATGCGCCCGGCTTGACCATATCGGCGCCCAGCACATTGCGTTTGCCCACGGCAACCACCACGATATCCGCAGCCCGCGTGTGCGCAGCGAGATCGCGCGTTTTGCTGTGGCAGATCGTTACCGTCGCGCCACGTTCGAGCAGCAGCATCGCCATCGGTTTGCCAACGATGTTCGAGCGGCCCATCACCACCGCGTTGGCTCCTTGCAGTTCAACGTGGTACGCATCGAGCATCTTCATCACGCCATACGGCGTGCACGGGCGAAACAACGGCTGGCCCGTCATCAGCGCGCCCGCGTTGGCGATATGGAATCCGTCCACGTCCTTTTCCGGCGCAATGGCCTCGATCACCTTGTGGCTGTCGATATGCGCGGGCAGCGGCAATTGCACCAGGATGCCGTGAATGCGCGGGTCATGGTTTAACGCATCGATGCGCGCGAGCAGATCGGCTTCGGACAGGCTTGCGGGGTAATGGTCCAGCGACGAATACAGGCCGTTGTCCTCGCAGGCCTTCACCTTGTTGCGCACATAAACCTGGCTGGCCGGATTTTCGCCCACCAGGATCACGGCAAGGCCAGGTTGATATCCGCGCGCGCTCAGCGCCGCAGCGCGCGTGGCGACATCAGCGCGTAATTTTTTGGCCAGGGCCAGGCCGTCGATCAGGGTAGCAGTCATTTCTGTGTATCCGGGAATGCAGGGTTAATGGTTAATGATTGATGATTGATGATTGATGATTGATGATGAATGATTCATGATGCGTGGGCGGGGTGAGTGCCTGTTTCCAGCGTCAGCCGCAGAAGATCGGCCACCGTGCCCACTTTCAGTTTTTCCATGATGTTCGCGCGGTGCGCCTCCACCGTCTTGATGCTGATTTCCAGATCATCGGCAATCTGCTTGTTCAGGCGCCCTGCCGTGATGCGCTCCAGCACCTGCCGCTCGCGCGCCGTGAGCCGCGCCAGGCGCGTGGTGCGATCCTGTTGCTGCTGCGCGAGCCTGCGCGCGGCGCGCGCGCTTTCCAGCATCTGCTCGACGAGCTGGCGCAACCGGGTTTCGTCAAACGGCTTTTCGAGAAAATCCACCGCGCCTTTTTTCATCGTCGACACCGCCATGGGAACATCCCCGTGGCCCGTCATGAACAGCACGGGCAGCACAACGCCTTCAATGAGCAGCTGCTCCTGCAATTCCAGCCCGCTCATGCCTCTCATGCGCACGTCCAGAACCAGGCATGCCACCAGCTCGTTGCGCAGGGGCATATACGCTTCCAGGAATTCCAGCGCGCTGGAAAAGCACTGCACATGGTGGCCATTCGCTTCGAGCAGCCAGTGCAGTGAATCGCGTATGGCTTCATCGTCGTCGACGATGAACACCGTTTCCCTGGGCGCAACGGGTGCGGGCGCAGGAACAGGAACAGACTCAGGAGCAGACTCAGGAGCAGACTCAGGAGCGGGCGCAGAAGCGGGCGCAGAAGCAGAAGCAAAAGCAGGAACGATGTGCGAAGGGGTACTCATGATTTTTCCGTGAGGGTGGGATGTTCCGGCTGGCCCGTCTGGACGCTGTCGGCATCGATGCCGGCGGGTTCGCCAATGGGCAGCCTGCAATGGAACGTGGCGCCTGTAATGTTGCCACGATCGTCCATATTGTTGACGGCCCACAGGCTGCCGTGGTGTGATTCGATGATCGAGCGGCAGATGTTCAGGCCCATGCCCATACCGTCGATCTTGGTGCTGTGAAATGGCTCGAACAGGCTTTCCGTGGCGGCCTCGTTCACGCCCGTGCCCTGGTCGATCACGCTGATATGCACATGGCCGCTTTCGCGCCGCACGACCACGCGAATGACCTGATCGCTTTTCGCCTGGCTCTGGGCGCGTGTCTGCCGCGCAGCGACCATGGCTTCGGCAGCGTTTTTCAGCAGGTTCACAAGAACCTGCTCGATCAGCACGGGATCGACATACACCAGCGGCATGCGCGAACGGATGTCGGTGACGATGCGGATGCGCCGCTGGTGCGTTTCGATGGCGGCCAGCTCCACCGCATCGCCGATGATATCCGTGATGCGCGCGCTTTGCCGCCTGGGCTCGTTGCGTTTCACGAAACCCCGGATGCGCCGGATAATCATGCCCGCGCGAATGGCCTGCTGCGACGCCTTGCCCAGCGTGTGCAGCAAGGCCTCGGGCGTGGCGCGCTGCGCTTTCACCAGGGCGGTGGCGCCGGAGCAGTAATTGTTGATGGCCGCCAGAGGCTGGTTAAGCTCATGCGCGAGCAGCGAGGCCATTTCCCCCATCGTCACCAGGCGGCTGGTGAATTGCAGCCGGTCATTTTGCTGGCGCGCGATTTCCTGCATCTGCATGCGCGTGGTGATATCGGTGGCGATCTGTATCTGCGCGGGGTGGCCATCCACCCACTGGATGGCATGATGGCGCACATCGAACCATTTCTGCAGCCGTGCGACATAGATTTCCTGCTCCTGCGTGGGCGCTGCGCCGCTGGTGGAGGGAATCGAAAAGTCCGCGTCATCATGGATCGTCTGCGTGCCAAACAGGTTCCGGTAATAACGGTTGGCGAACAGCAGGCCGGAACCATCCGTGGCGATTACCGATACCGCCGCGTCCAGGCTTTCGAGCACCATGGTAAAACGCTGATGCGAAGCCGCCAGTTCCTCGCGCACGCGCTTGGGCTCCGTGATGTCGGTCATCGTGGACATCCAGCCCGTTTGCTGCCCCGTGCTGTCAATCAGCGGCGACGAAAACAGGCGCGCGTAAAACACGGAATCGTCCTTGCGCCGCACACGCATCTCCAGGCCGGAGGGCGGCGTTTTGCCCTGCAATGTCATGTCGATGTAACCCTGCATCTGCGCATGGGCATCGTGCGGCCAATACGGAAAGGGCGGGGCCTGGCCCACCAGGTCGCTCTCGCTCCAGCCCGTCATCTGGCAGAACGCGGAATTCACATGCGTGATGCGCCCGCGCAGATCGAGCGCGCGCATTCCGATGCGCACCGAGTTTTCCATCGCGCGGCGGAAAAACGCCTCCGCATACAGCGCCTGCTGCGTTCTGAAGCGCTGCTGCGAATGCCGCCACAGGCTCCACAGGTTCCACAGGATAAAGCACGACAGCCCGGCCACCAGCCAGGTCAGCGCGCCGTTTGTCATCCAGGCCAGCTGCGCATAGGCATAGGCGCGCACGATCAGGCCGTGGGCGGGCGCGCCCAGCGGCAGATCCTCGAACGTATCGTTGGGCAGCAATGGGCGCGTGGATGTGCTGGCCAGTTCCTGCCGGCGGGCATCGAGCAGCGAGATCCGGTATTTCGTCATCAGTTCCGGGGGCAGCGCGTGGCGCAGCAGATCCGTGACGGAAAATACCGCCGTGATCACGCGCGCAGAACTCCGGGTTTTATTTTTGCCGCTGCTGCGGGTTTCCGCGCCTGGACAAACGGGCACGTGCAGCGTCAGAGAATAATTACCCGAATCATCGCTGGTCGGGGGCAGCCACACAGGATTGCCGCTGGCCGCGCTGTGGTTGTGATTGTGGTTGTGGTTGATGCTGATGCGGGTAATTTCAGGATGCTGCTGGATGATGGTGCGCGTGGCGGCCTCGAATGCGGCGGGCGTATCGTTGTGGCCCGCGGCGATCTCGTGCGCAAGCGCCTGCAATTGCTGCTGGGCGCTGGCTGCCGTGAGCTGGATCTGCTGCTGCGCCCACATCACATTGCGGTGCAGTGTGTTCGCCTGCAACTGCTGTTCGCGTTGCGCCAGGTTCCACAGCACCAGCCCCATCACCACGAAAAACACGATGATCGACGCAAGCGGCATCAGCAGCCATGCGTTCGAGCGCCACGAATCGTGACGCAGGGAAAGGGGCAGGCTCGAAATATCCGGCTCGCTGCGTATGTCGGGCGCGGGCGGAGTGACGGAGGCAGTTGGGTTGTCGGGCATGGGCGAAATTCTAGCGCAGTGATGCAGAATCCGGCATGTCACATCATGAAATTTCATCCTGCAATTTGAAAATTTAGTTGCGCTGGATGCGGCCAGGTCATTACAATCGGCCATCCCATGTTTCCCGCAGCGATTTTCCATCAGGAGACGAGTATGTCCGTGATACCCGACGAAATTCTTAAATACGTGGCCACCGACCAGGACGCCGACCCCCAGGAAACGGCCGAATGGCTCGACGCGCTTAACGGCGTGATTGCCGCCGTAGGCCCGGATCGCGCGCATTACCTGATCGAAAGGCAGATTGAATTTGCGCGCATGCACGGGGAATACCGTCCGTTTCCTGACGATACGCCCTATCTGAACACGATCCCCGTTGAAGCCCAGGCAAAGCTGCCGGGCGACCAGGAAATCGAGCACCGTATCCGCGCCTATACGCGCTGGAACGCCGCGGCCATGGTGCTGCGCGCGAACAAGCATACCAACGTCGGCGGGCATATCGCGTCGTTCGCCTCGGCGGCCACGCTGTATGACGTGGGCTTCAATCATTTCTGGCGCGCGCCCTCCGCCTCGCATGGCGGCGATCTCGTTTTTATCCAGGGCCATTCGTCGCCCGGCATTTATGCGCGCGCGTTCCTGCTGGGCCGCCTGAGTGAGGAGCAGCTCGAAAACTTCCGCCAGGAGGTGGATGGCAATGGCATCGCGTCGTATCCGCATCCGTGGCTGATGCCGGATTTCTGGCAGTTCCCGACCGTGTCGATGGGCCTGGGGCCGATCATGGCGATTTACCAGGCGCGCTTCATGAAATACATGCAGGCGCGCGGCATCGCGCATACCGAAGGCCGCAACGTGTGGGCCTTCCTGGGCGACGGCGAGACTGACGAGCCGGAATCGCTCGGCGCAATCGGCATGGCGGGCCGCGAGCGGCTCGATAACCTGATCTTCGTGATCAACTGCAACCTGCAACGCCTGGATGGCCCCGTGCGCGGCAACGGCAAGATCATCCAGGAGCTGGAGAGCGAATTCCGTGGCGCGGACTGGCGCGTGATCAAGGTGCTCTGGGGCCGCCACTGGGATCCGCTGCTCGCGCGCGACAAAACCGGCGCGCTGATGCGCCGGATGATGGAAGTGGTGGATGGCGAATACCAGACCTACAAATCGGAATCCGGCGCCTATGTGCGCGAGCATTTCTTCAACACGCCCGAGCTCAAGGCGCTGGTGGCGGACTGGTCGGACGAGGATATCTGGAACCTGAACCGCGGCGGGCACGATCCGTACAAGGTTTATGCCGCGTTCCACGAAGCCACGCATCACGCCGATGGCCGCCCGACCGTGATTCTCGCGCATACCATCAAGGGTTATGGCATGGGCGAAGCCGGGCAGGCGATGAACACCACGCACCAGCAGAAGAAGATGCCCGTGGCGGCGCTGAAAAAATTCCGCGACCAGTTTGGCGTGCCCGTGCCGGACGAGGTGATCGCCGATGTGCCGTATCTGAAATTCGACGAAGGCTCCAAAGAACTTACGTATATGCGCGCGCGCCGCGCTGAACTCGGCGGCTATCTGCCGGTGCGTCGCCAGAAGGCGCTGTCATTGCCCGTGCCGCCGCTCGAAGCGTTCGATGCGCTGCTCAAGGCCACTGCCGAAGGGCGCGAAATTTCCACCACGATGGTGTTCGTGCGCATTCTGAACATCCTGCTCAAGGACAAGGTGCTTGGCCGCCGCGTGGTGCCGATCGTGCCCGACGAGTCGCGCACCTTCGGCATGGAAGGGCTGTTCCGCCAGATTGGTATCTGGAACCAGGCTGGCCAGAAATATGTGCCGGAGGATTCCGACCAGCTGATGTTCTACCGTGAATCGGAAACCGGCCAGATCCTGCAGGAAGGCATCAACGAAGCCGGTGGCATGGCGGACTGGATCGCCGCTGCCACGTCGTATTCGACGCACGGCGAGATCATGATTCCGTTCTATATCTTCTATTCGATGTTCGGCTTCCAGCGTGTGGGCGATCTGGCCTGGGCCGCGGGCGACATGCGCTCGCGTGGCTTCCTGCTGGGCGGCACGGCGGGGCGCACCACGCTGAACGGCGAAGGCTTGCAGCATGAGGACGGCCATTCCCTGCTGTGGTCATCGGCGATACCCAACTGCGTGAGCTACGACCCGACGTTCAGCTACGAGCTGGCGGTCATCATGCAGGATGGCCTGCGCCGCATGGTTCAGGAGCAGGAGGATGTGTATTACTACGTGACGGTGATGAACGAGAACTACGCGCATCCGGCCATGCCGCAACGCGAACATATCGTGCGCGACATCATCAAGGGCATGTATGCCTTCCGCCGCGCCGAAGCCAGCGCGCAGGCGCCGCGTGTGCAGCTGCTGGGGTCCGGCACGATCTTCAACGAAGTCATCGCCGCCGCCGGGCTGCTGCAGAACGACTGGGGCGTGGCTGCTGACCTGTGGAGCGTGCCGAGCTTCACCGAGCTGGCGCGCGACGGTTACGAAGTGGAGCGCTGGAACCTGCTGCATCCTGCCGATGCGCGCCGTGAATCTCATGTGACCGGGCTGCTGAAAGATACCCGCGGGCCGGTGATTGCCTCCACCGATTATGTGCGCGCGTATGCCGACCAGATTCGCGGCCTCGTGCCGCGCCGCTATGTGGTGCTGGGCACGGACGGTTTTGGGCGCTCGGACACGCGCGAGAAGCTGCGCCACTTCTTCGAGATCGATCGTTACTGGGTCACGGTGGCCGCGCTGAATGCGCTGGCCGATGAAGGCCAGATCGAGCGCCGCGTGGTGGCCGACGCGCTTGCGAAATACCAGCTCGACCCCGCCAAGCCCAACCCGGTGGCGGTTTGATATTGCCCAGCACAGGGAGCCAGAAACAATGAGCCAGACAATCGAAGTCAAGGTGCCGGATATCGGCGATTACAAGAACGTGCCGATCATCGAGATCGCCGTGAAAGCGGGCGATGTGATCGACAAGGAGCAGTCGCTGCTGACGCTGGAATCGGACAAGGCCACGATGGATGTGCCCAGCCCGTTCGCGGGCGTCGTGCAGGCCGTGCAGGTGAAGGTGGGCGATGTGGTCAGCGAAGGCTCGCCGATCATCCTGCTCGATGTCGCCGAAGCAGGCGCATCCGCCGCGCCCGTGCCGGCACCCGCCGCGCCTGCGCCAGTATCAGCGCCACCACAACCACAACCACAACCTGCACCGCCAGCCGTGCCTCCTGCTGCACCTGCTGCGCCATCGTCTGCGCCGCCTGTTGCGCAGGAGGGCAATGATGCGCAGCGCGCCAGCCATGCGTCGCCGTCGGTGCGCAAGTTCGCGCGCGAGCTGGGTGTGGATGTGCGTCAGGTCACGGGCACCGGCCCGAAAGGGCGCATCACGCGGGAGGATATCGCCGCGTTCGTGAAGGGTGTGATGACTGGCCAGGCCGCGCCAGGCGCTGCGCCGGGCGGCGCGTTGAACCTGCTGCCCTGGCCGAAGGTCGATTTCACGAAGTTTGGCCCGATCGACACGCAACCGCTGTCGCGCATCAAGAAAATTTCCGGCGCGAACCTGCACCGCAACTGGGTGATGATTCCGCATGTGACGAACAATGACGAGGCGGATATCACCGATCTCGAAGCATTGCGCGTGACACTGAACCGGGAATACGAAAAGGCCGGCGCAGGCGTGAAGTTCACGTTGCTGGCGTTTGTCATCAAGGCCTGCGTTGCGGCGCTGAAGAAATTCCCGACCTTCAATGCCAGCCTGGATGGCGAGAACCTGGTGTTCAAGCAGTATTACCACATCGGTTTTGCCGCCGATACGCCCAATGGCCTGGTGGTGCCCGTGATCCGCGATGCTGACCAGAAGGGCCTGGCTGAGATTGCGAAGGAAATGAGCGCGCTGTCGAAGCTGGCGCGCGAGGGCAAACTGAAGCCCGATCAGATGCAGGGCGGCTGTTTTTCGATTTCATCGCTTGGCGGCATTGGCGGCACGCATTTCACGCCAATCATCAATGCGCCGGAGGTGGCGATCCTGGGCCTGTCGCGCAGCGCGATGAAGGCAGTGTGGAATGGGCAGGCGTTTGCGCCGCGGCTGACGCTGCCGTTATCCCTGTCGTATGACCACCGCGTGATCGACGGCGCGCAGGCCGCGCGCTTCAATGCGTATCTGTGCGCGGTGCTGGCCGATTTCCGGCGCATCGTTCTGTGATGGGGGAGAGAAAAACATCATGAGTCTCGTCGAAACGAAAGCGCCGGAGATGGAATGCGACATGCTCGTGCTGGGCGCGGGGCCTGGCGGTTATTCCGCCGCGTTTCGCGCAGCAGACCTGGGCATGAAAACCGTGCTGGTCGAACGCTATCCCACGCTGGGCGGCGTGTGCCTGAATGTGGGCTGCATTCCGTCGAAGGCGCTGTTGCACACTGCGCTGGTGATGAACGAAGCGGCGGCGTTATCCGCGCACGGCATCACGTTTGGCCAGCCGCAGGTGGGCCTGGAAAAATTGCGCGCGTTCAAGGCCGGCGTGGTGAAGAAGCTGACGGGCGGCCTGATGGGCATGGCGCGCGCGCGCAAGGTGGATGTGATGCAGGGCGTGGGCGCATTCCTGGATGCGCACCAGATGGAAGTGCTGGCGCAGGATGGCAGCCGGAAAGTCGTGCGCTTCAAACAGGCCATCATCGCCGCAGGTTCGCATGCAGTGAAATTGCCGTTCATGCCCGATGACGCGCGCGTGATCGATTCCACCGGCGCGCTGGAACTGCGGCAGATTCCGCAGCGCATGCTGGTGATTGGCGGCGGCATTATCGGCCTGGAAATGGCGACGGTTTATTCAACGCTGGGCGCGCAGATCGATATCGTCGAAATGATGGATGGCCTGATGATGGGCGCGGACCGCGACCTTGCCAAAGTCTGGGAAAAACATAACGCGCAGCGCTTCCCGAACGTGATGCTGAAAACGAAAACCGTCGCAGCGGAGGCAAAAGCCGATGGCATTCATGTGAGCTTTGAAGGCGAATGTGCGCCCAGCCATCCGCAGCGCTACGACCTGGTGCTGGTGGCCACGGGCCGCGCGCCAAACGGCAAAACGATCGGCGCAGATAAAGCGGGCGTGGCCGTGACCGAGCGCGGCTTTATCGAAGTGGATGCGCAGATGCGCACGAATGTGCCGCATATTTTTGCGATTGGCGATATCGTTGGCCAGCCGATGCTGGCGCACAAGGCGGTGCATGAAGCGCATATCGCGGCGCAGGCTGCGCATGGCGAGAAGGCGTATTTCGACGCGATGCAGATTCCGTCGGTGGCCTATACTGATCCTGAAGTAGCCTGGGCGGGCAAAACGGAAGATCAATGCCGCGCGCAAGGCATTGCATATGGCAAGGCGGTGTTTCCGTGGGCCGCGTCGGGCCGCGCGATAGCGAATGGGCGTGACGAAGGGTTCACGAAGCTGCTGTTCGATGAGCAGACGCACCGAGTGATCGGTGGCGGCATCGTGGGACTGAACGCGGGCGACCTGATCGGCGAAGTGTGCCTGGCCATCGAGATGGGCGCGGACGCCACTGACATTGGCCGCACGATCCATCCGCACCCCACGCTGTGCGAATCCATTGGCATGGCCGCGGAAGTGCATGAAGGCGTGTGCACGGACCTGCCGCCGCGCCGCTAGGGATACATCTGGTTAAAATTGATATTTTAGGTTAACAAACGGTAATAAGTGCTTAAATTTGATGATTTTCGGCGTTCTTGCTATACTACGCGCCATTGATATCAATCGCTTATTCACTGCACGTTTTACCGTTTGCAGGAGCATGAATGAATACAGGCAGGTTTCTGTCGTTCGACACCCTTCGCCGCGCCATGGTGGGCGTGGTGGTTTCTGTCACCGCTGTGAGCGTGACATGGATGACGCCCGTGGATGTGGCTGCGGCTCCCGCCAGGCACAAGGCCAGCAAGACGGCAAAGGCTACGAAGACCACGAAGGCTACGAAGGCTACGAAAGCTACGAAAGCCACAAAGGCCGCGTCCTCCACGCACAGGGCGAAGAAGTCGCGCGCGGCCAGGCGTGAGCGTGAGCAGCCCGAGGCGCGCGCCGTTGTCAGAACGTCCGGCAAGGGCAGGCATGCCAGCGCGCAGAAAAAGCGTGTGACCTATGTGATGGATGGGCGGCATCGTCGCCCGGTTTCCCTGGTCCGCCACAGCGTGGTGTTCACGCCGCGCGCGCCCAGCTTTGGTGACAGGATGGGGCTGGGCAATGTGCGCGATGCGCTGATGCTCAGCTCCAACGCCGCCTATGTGGTTGATCAGGACACGATGGAGCCGCTGTATGACAAAAACTCGCGCGTGGTGGTGCCCATCGCGTCGATCACCAAGCTGATGACGGCCATGGTTGTGCTGGATTCCCGCGCGCCGCTCTCCGAGCCGCTGACGGTGACGGACGCGGACCGCGATTTCGAGAAGGGCACAGGCTCGCGCCTGTCCGTGGGTTCAGTGCTCTCGCGCGAGGACATGCTGCATATCGCGCTGATGGCCTCGGAGAACCGCGCGGCGGCGGCCCTGTCGCGCTATTACCCGGGCGGTCGCCCTGCGTTTATCGCAGCGATGAACGCCAAGGCGCGCAAGCTCGGCATGACGCATACGCATTTCGAGAACTCCACCGGCCTGACCACGCAGAACGTTTCCACGGCGCGCGATCTTGCCCGGATGGTCAACGCGGCCTATCAATATCCCCTGATTCGCCGTTTCTCGACGGACACGCGTTACACGGTATTCACCGGCCAGCGCACGCTGGGCTATCGCAGCTCGAACCGGCTGATTTTCAACCACAGCCCCGGCTGGGACATTGGCCTGCAAAAAACCGGTTTCATCAACGAGGCGGGCGATTGCGTGGTGATGCAGGCGACGATTCACGGGCGGCCTGTGATCATGGTGCTGCTCGATTCCGCAGGCAAGCTCACACGCTTTGCTGACGCGGGCCGTGTGCGCGACTGGCTGGACAGCACAGGCGGCCAGTCGCCGCGCATCACCAGCATGGATGAGGATGGCGACGGCACTTGATGGGCCGTTGTTTTCCACTCACTCCTGGCCTGCGTTTCCCCTCACCCCCGGCCCCTCTCCCCCTGGGAGAGGGGAGTTATTCGGTGACGAGGTATTTTTTGCGTTTGCGGGGGTTGAAGGTTCTGTCCAGGATGGCGCACTGGGGGCACCAGGCGCCTTGCACTGCTTCGCCGGGCCTGAGCGGCCAGACGTGGCCGCGCG